>BNJU01005215.1_pt1 | contig 145362 bp, 143 predicted proteins | sample 8539281 | NCBI WGS metagenome assembly BNJU01 (sample SAMD00202456, study PRJDB9452) | human saliva metagenome | isolation source: human saliva | place: Japan | reverse complement strand
CAGGGTCTCCGCGATCTGCATCGTGCGCTTCTGATGCGTCACCACAATCAGTCGCGAACGCTCCCCAACTCACCAATCACCGTGCCAGGCGCGAGAGGTTGCGATCATCCAGCGCCGCCTCAACCCTCGTCGAGGGCGTAGAACGGCGACGGGCGAGACATATAAATCGCAATCAACAGCGCCAGCGAAGCAAGCGAACGCTCACCGCCAGACAGCGCGACAGGCGCTTTAACCTTTCCTGCCGCGCGGCGTGAATCTCTCACACCCGAATTCAGCGGATCGGAGGGGTCGTCCAGTTCAGGCAGGGCGCCTCCCGGGAACAGGGTCCAAAGATGCGGCTAGTGGGTGTTGATGTCATCCATAGCGGCGGTGAAATCACCTCCGCAGTGGCTACTGACCTCGTCCATGACCGTAGTTCAGGTCGCGGCGGGTCGCCTTCAACTTCAATCTGCTGGTTCAGGGTAGGTGGCGTTCCGAAAGCGCCTCGTACCTCCAACGCCAGCGAGTTACAGGCGCCCAGCGCATCCAGTTCGGCGCGGGTCGCTCGAGGCGAGCGCGACGCTCGGTGAGGCTTGTGGTCTCTGATGCCGTTTCGGTAGCAGTATTTTCGGTGGCGAAATTTCGAAAGCCGCGTTTTGGATGTCTCCGCCACAAACAACCGGCACCGCCGGAGTACTCCTCCTGAACCGCCCAGGGTCAAAACCGGTCGGGCACGCCAGCCAGCGCCTGTACACGCTCCTGCACGCGCGCCGCCTCCGTCTGGGCGCGCCACGCCGCCGCGTGCGCCGCCTGCAGATCCTGCACCCATCATTGGTGCTGGTCAGGCCTCCCTGGCGTTCTTCAGGCGGTGCCAGCTCGCACCGCCGCCACGCTCGCTCACCTGCTCGGCAAGTACCGCCCAGACGCTGGGCGCGGCGCTCAATGGTCGCCGCGGAGCCTGCTCCCCGTGCCCGCCAGCAAACGGCAGGGCGTTCTGCGAGGCGATCCGGCGCGAACAGCACGCCCGCCAGGCGCTCACCCAGCGCCGCGGTGACGCGCGCCAGGGCGTGCTCGTCGATGCCGGCGAGCGCGGCGGCGTCCTCGCCGAGCGGTTCAATGATTTTCGGTTGCGGGCGGATACCCAGCCTCGCGCAGATTCGGCGTGGCGCAGGACTCGGTGCAGTTCTAGCTGGAAAGTTCCTTCGCGGCAGATCTCGCCGCATCACCACTGTCGTCATCATCGCGCAACGTAGCGACACTTCGGCACCCTCAACCGGCAGCGCTCAACGCCGCGGTCGCCAGCGAGGTCAGCGCCGCAGACGCCGCACGCGCATACCTGGGGTCAATCTGCACGGCATCCAGCACGCGCAAAGAGGCTCGCGCCCTCGCTCGAAGAATCCATGAGCTCGCTGGTCCCGGTCGAACACCGCCTCTGCAGATTCAGTGTCCAGTTCGGCGGGTGCTCGCCCAGGCTCTCCGCCCCAGCGCCTCACGCAGGGTTGCGGCATCGCCCAGCCGCCGCCGCGTAGGCGCGGGTCGCCCCACCGCGCCGGGCGCGGACGGCATCCAGCCGAGCTCTGCGCGCGGGCACGAGACTGCGCCGCCTCACCCGAGGCGCGCGCTCAGTCTGGCCATCCGGACGCCGCCTTCTCAACGTTCTCAGCGCCGCATCGTAGCGTTCCTCAAAGCTGGCGTAGCCCACCGCGCGCTCTGCCTTCGCGGCGTTCTTCCAGCAGTTCCAGGGCGCGTTCGTATCCGGCGCGGGCGGCGGCGGTCGCCTCGGTCAGCTCCACGCGGTAGGTGCGCACGCGCTCGGCGGCGATGGACTCGCACGGTGCGCATCGCGCGCGGCGGACCTCGCGCAGGGTCGACATCAGCCTTCTGCGGCGGCGACCTGGCGTTCAGGCGGTTCTGCTCCTGCTGATGCTTTTAGCGGATGCGCACGCCGCCTCCAGCTGTTCTTTCAGGGTTTCGGCGCGGCGGGTACCTCCGCCTCGGAGGCGAGAGCCTGCGCCCGCTCAGCTCTGCAGAATCACCCAGCTGACGGGTCGAAAAGCACCGCCTCCAGCTGGCGGATGCGCGCTCGCGCCTGGCGCGCGGTCGCGGCGGATTCTGCCTGCTCGCTCAGCGGCTCGCACGCGAATCCAGCCGGCAAACCAGGTCGCTCAGGCGGGTAACGTTCGATGCCACAGACCCAGCTTGCGGCTGGTCTTCCTGGCGGCGGCGGTACTTTGACCACGCCCGCCGCCTGCTCGATCATGCATCGCGGCGCCGCCAGGGCGGTGGCGTGCAGGACCGCATCCAGCTGACCCCTGCGACGAGCACATGCATCTGCTGGACCCAGACCCGCCTCCCGAGAGCAGGTCCTGAATGTCGGCAAGGCGCGCTGGGGAGCTGTTAATCCTGTACTCGCCGCCGCCGGAGCGGAACATGGTGCGGCGAAATCTGCACCTGATCAGCGGGAATGCTGAGGGTGCCGTCAGAATTATCTGAAAGTCAGGTGACCTTGGCACGACCTAGGGTGCACGCTGGCACCGTCGCCCGAACCAGCTTCACCGGAGCCTCGCGAAGATAACGTCCTTCATGCGCCGCCGCCGCGCAGGCTCTAGCGCCCTGCTCACCCATGACCCAGGCGAGCGCATCCAGCACATTGACTTGCTGGAGCTGCGGGTACAATGACCACCGCATTAATGCCGGGGGTGAACTCGCAAAGCGGTTGCGGAGGCGAAAGACTGGAACCCGCGCAGGGTCAGCGACATCAGGTGCACAAGCGTACTCTTTCTGCAGAAGAACTGGTGTGCCGGGCACGTTCTGTGGTGCGGCGGCATCCCTCTAGTGTACGCGGTGCGGCGGGCGGGCGGCGAACGCACGGGGTGAAGGGGTCCAAAGTTCTCATTCTGCATCATCTACGCGCGGGTGAACGGCGCGTTCATATTGGGTCTACGGATACGGGTTCGCCCGGTCGGTGCGGTAGATTGGAATGAGCATCACGAATTCTGCGGTAGCCGCCGTTCGCATCCCCGCCGTCTTTTCTGGCGTATCCCACTGACTTCTATTTTCATAGGGCCACACCATTGTTGAATGCACCCGCCGATAAGGTCGGCACAAACCTCGACATTCGCCACGCTAACGCAGCCATGCTGTCTATTACCCATGAGTCGCTTCCGGAGGTCGTCACGAGCGACTACTGATGAGCAACTCAGCCCAAAAACCCTAGGAGCGTCTGCGCATGCCGAAGTGCCCTGCTGGAGCGTCTAGCCGGTATTAGCACTCGCTGCGGTTGGGGCTGAGGCAGACCTCGAGGGACGGCGTGGTTGCTGCGCCGAGAAGGCTATCGAGCAGGCGGGTATTGACCGCTCCCAGATTGTACTCGCTGATTAACGCCGCTTCCGTGACTCGCGATAACTTGAGCCTGCTGTTCTCGGTGGGTGCACGACCGCCCTGAACCACCGCGTCACGCCCTGAACTTCGATATTACGAACGCCTGCCTGGGCCTTTGTGAACGCGATGACTCGTCGCCTCAACTATGATTGATGCGGGCGCCATCGATCACGCCCTGATTGTGGCTGGCGAGGATCCCTCCTCGTGGCATCCGTACCGCGGTGCGCATCCCAAACAACCCTGATCTCGACCCGCGAGGATGTGCTGGCTCAGCTCGCGACCCTGACCTCGGTTCGGGCGCGGCGGCGGCTGTGATTGTACGCTGCTGACCGCCACCCGAGGGTCACCGCATCGTCGGTCTGGTGTCCCGCGCGGGCACCGAGCACCGTAACCTGTGCATCGGTGGCGAGGCGGATCAGGCACGAACACTCGACGCTCGAGGGCTGCTCGCCGTACTGCACTCGAGCTGCTGGCGCAGGCGTGGGAGCAGGCGCATCAGGACGGCTGGGAGGAACGACATGACCTCCTACGTGACCCATCAGATTTCTAACGCCCACACGAACGCCATTATTGAGGCGGTCGGTATTGAGCGCGACCGCATCCCCTGACCTTCCCGAAGTGCGGCAATGTGGTCGCGGGCGGCTCTGCCGACGACTCTCGCCGAGTGCGCGCCGACCCTACAGGGAGGGCGACCGTATTCCGTGCATGGCGTGGGTTCGCCTCGAACACCGCCCTGCTTGAGATTCAGTGGTAACCCGGTACAGCAACCTAGCCGGTAACCCGTTAGCTTTTTGCGGTAGACATTCACCGATCTGATCCGAAGGATTCTCAGCATGCGCCATTTGAACTTCCCTAAGGCTCAGCCCCGTATAACCCGGAGGAATGGGCGGCGTGAACCCGCGCTACTCCCACCTTCTGGAGGTGCCCACCTCCGCTCTATTGAGCGCCGGGCGTAGGCTGACGCGCGCCGCTGGCACTACCTGATAACCTCCGGTGCTGGTCGAGCAGGGTTTGAGCCGATTGGCACGATTCTCGTGCGCACGGGTAACCTCGACCTGGTCGTACCTGTGGCGTACCGTGCTGGATGCGGGCGTGAATGAGCGCGCCCCGTGGCGTGTGGTTGCGGTTGATCAGATTGATATGGGTTATTCCGGGAGCGCACCCACCTGACTTTGAGGGTGAGCGCCGCTCCCCTGACCGACCGTATCGCTGACCTGCGTGATTTCACGAAGGCGCTCGGTCTGGATGAGACCGATAAGCCGGTCGTGACCCTCGCCCATGACTGCGGGTGGCTGTCCTTTGCTGGGCGCTGGAGCATCGTGAGATTCTTTCGGGCGTGATGCTGACGAACACCGCGGTCCACCATGACGGCATTGAGAATATCCCTGCCGCCCTGCGCCTGGCGTTGCGTGCACGAGTGGGGTACCACGATTCTGACCGCGTTTATTGATGTGACCTTTGGGTTTGCTCAGAATGAGGGCCCGCCTGCCCGCGCCGGGTTCTGCTGGTGCCGGGGCGCTTGATGGTGCCCCTGCCGCGCCCTGGTGGTCAGCAGCACCAAGCGCCTGTACCCGGAGCCCTCTGAACGAGGCGATTTATCGTACGTACCGTGCGCCGTACGCTCATTCGGCGTGGCGTGAGGGTGTGCGTAATTTTGTGGGCGATATTCCGACCGGCACCGATATTCCTTCCTATACGCCGATGCGCGTATTGCCGAGCAGATTCGTGACCTGGATGCCCGCGTTCTTCCAGTGGGGCACGAAGGACCCGTGTTCCAGCGCCGCTACCTGTTCGACCTGATGGAGCGCATGCCGCAGGCGAAGGTGCACCGCCACGAGAAGGCCTCGCACCCTGGTCATTGAGGATTACGATATTGCCTCCCCCATGATTTCGTGGCTTGCGCAGACTTTCGGCACAAGGGAGGATGGCGCCTGGTGCCCCGCACAACGCTGAGGCGGGAGCATCGTGCCGCCTGCGCGCGCCGCCACGGTCTGACGACTGGGCGAGGGCGCTACGCTGAGCGCGCTGAGGGTGCGAGGTTGTTCCCGCGGCGTTCCGCCCCATGCTCGCGCCCTCACCGAACGCGCTGATGACGCCTCCACCGCCGTGGTGGACATGGACCCCTGGCGGGCGACGGCACCTCCGTGTCCGTGACCCTGACCTGGGCTGAGCTGAACCAGCAGGTCAACGCCGCCGCGACCCGCCCTGCACGCCCTGGGTGCGCCCGGGCGACCGCGTGAACCTGATGGTGCCTCCGGGTGCCCGCCTGACCACCCTGATTTACGCCCGCATGAAGCTGGGCGCTGTCATTGTGGTGGCTGATACCGGTCTGGGTATTCCGGGTCTGACTCGCGCGTTGAAGGGCGCTAACCCGAGCCTCCTGTGGGTATCCCCGCCGCGTCAGTCGCCGCCCGTACCCTGCCAGGCACGGGTGTGCGTATTTCGTGGAGCCGCTGGGTCTCGGTGCAGGAGAAGCTGTTGGGCGTTGCCGGTTCGGTGTTTACCGCGCCCGCTGACGGTACCTGGTGCGCTGGTGCCCACCCCGACCGTGGTGGAGTTCTCCCCGTGCCGGATGCTGATGCGGCGGTGCTGTACACGTCCGGTCTGACCGCCCCTGGCTAAGGGTGTGGTGTACACGCAGCGTCAGCTGGCTGGCATGCGCGATGCCATTGCGAATACGTACGGTTTTGCGCCCGGTAGCGCCTGGTGGCTGGCTTCGCGCCGTTTGCGCTGTTAGTCCGGCGCTGGGTGCTACCAGCGTGACCCCTGACGATGGATGGACCCGCCTCGAAGACTCTGACGGCTGGCATTGGCGTCGGTCGCGGCGGTTATTGATGCGTCGGTCGTTTGCATCCCCCGCCGCCCTGGTAGAATGTGGTGGCAACCGCCGATGAGCTGAACGCTGAGCAGCGTGCGGCGTTGGCTAAGGTTCAGACGGTCTTTGAGTGCTGGTGCGCCGATTCCCGTGCCGCCGCTGGAGGCGCTTCCGCCCTGGTGCCGAACGCATCCCCTGCACACCCCTGTACGGCAGTGACCGAGGGTCTGCTGGCGACCGATGTGTCTTTCGAGATGATCTCGCCAGGCGATTGCCGAGGGCACCCCTGAATGCCGCCGGTGAGGTGCTTTGACCCGTTCGCCCGTGACGGCGTGCGTCTGGTTTCGCGGGTACGGCGCGGCGGTGGCTATTGCGCCGCTGTTGCAGGACGGTTCGGTGGCGGATGAGCTGACCCACGAGCCGGGTGTGACCGGTGAGATTCTGTGTCGGCACTGCACGTGAAGGACCGCTACGACACCCTGTGGGTGACTGAGGAGCAGTCCATTAGCACTCCGGGTTGGCATCATACCGGTGACGTCGGACACCTGGATGCCTGGGTCGTCTGTGGCTGAGGGTCGCCCTCGCGCATGTGCCGCTGACTTCGCAGGTGTGCTGACCCCGGTTGCGGCGGAGCAGTCCGCCGAGTCCCCTGCCCGAGGTGCGCTGCGCCGCCCTGGTCGCGGTAGCTCTGCAGGTACCGCCGCCCCGGTGCTGGTCATTGAGGCGTCCGCGAATACTCGCCGCGTTGAGGCACGCCAGTCGGCATCGGGTCTCGGCGTGCCCTGCTCGATCGCGTGCCCGGCGCCAACCGCTTCCCCATTGCGGAGGTGTGGCGCCTCGAGCTGTCGCAGCTGGTGCGTCGAAGGCTGCTGAGGATACCGGCGTGGAGCTTGCCGCGGTGCTGGTGGTGCACGAGCATCCGACCGATATTCGCCACAATTCGAAGATTGACCGCCCCGCCCTGGGTGAGTGGGCGTCGAAGGTCCTGCGGGGGCGTAAGCGCCTGCCGGATCTCTAAGTCTAAGGAGTATGATGTCCCCTCATTCTCTCGCGTGAGTCCTCTTCCCACGAGCCCGCATCCCGCCTGTCTGCGCCCTCGCCCTGTCTGGTCACCGCCCGTCGACTTCGCATGCGGTGACTTCCCTGACGGCTCGGTTCCGCAAGCCGGCGCAGCCTGTTGGCGGCATCGCTACGCCGACCCCTGCCCCGCGTTCGTTGCGCCCGGGTTGAGGAGCCCGACTTTCGCGCCGCGTATTGGCGAGCGCATCCTCTTTACCGGTGCCGAGCGGTCTGGGGTCGAGAGCGTGCTGGCGTTGCTGCGTGCCGCTATGATGTGCGCGTTTTTCAGCGTGGCGATTCGGGTATTGCGGCGCTTCTGCCCGATTCTGATTCGCCCGCGTTTTGAGCAGGTGCGCGGCGATATTACGAACACGCAGGCTGTGGATCTGGCGATGACCGGCGTGAACGGCGTGGTGCATGCCGCGGCGAAGGTTTCTGGTCAGCGGCGAGTGGGCTGATTATGAGCGCATCAACATTGAGGGCACCCGCACCCTGTTGCAGGCGGCATTGAACCATCCGGTGGGTTCGTTCCTGTACATCTCTCGCCGTCGGTGGCCCGCGCCGGCGCGGCACTGTGGGTGATGGTGCCGGCGTGGCGTCCCCGGAGCATGCGCGCGGTAACTATGCGCGTCTCGAAGGCCGCCGCTGAGCTTCTGGCGCTGGAGGCGAACGGCACTGCCTCGCCCGGTGGCGGGGTTTTGCGCGTGGGTGCGTTGCGTCCTCACCTGATGTGGGGTCCGGGCGATACTCAGCTGGTCGAGCGCATTCTGGAGCGTTCCGCCGCGTACCGTCTGCCGCTCGCCTCCGGCGGTACGTACTGATTGACACGCTCACATTGATAACGCTGCGGACGCCGTGGTGCGCGGCTATCAGCGCCTCGACGCTTTTTGCGGGGCAAGGCGCTGGTGGTGACGAACGGTCAGCCGCGCACTATCGCTGAGACTACTGGGTGGTTTCTGTGAGGCGGTGGGCGTTCCCGCCCCGCGCTTTCTCGGTTCCGGCGAAGGCTGCGTACCTGGCGGGTAAGGTCATTGAGCGCGTCTGGGAGCGTCTGCCGAAGAACGTGACCGCCGGTGATGAGCCGCCGATGACGGAGTTCCTCGCCGAGCAGCCTGTCGACCGCGCACTGGTTTGATCAGCGCCGCACCCGTGAGCTTCTGCAGTGGGAGCCCGCCGTGTCGATTGAGGAAGGCTACGAGCGCCTGGGCTTGTTCTACGGGGACAGGTACAGCCGCTGTTGCTTCTTTTCGAGTGGGCTCAGCCCTGTTCTCAACCCAGCTGTAATCGGATGACGGCGTAGCTACATCCCCGTGTGGAGGAACGTAGCTACGCCGTCATTCGCATATCTAGCGTGAGCTTGAGCCTATCGTAAGCCTTTACCTCAGCGAGAACGCGGCGCCCGCTGGCAGTGCGGGCAACGGTAGGATGAGCGGTTCTGGAACGGCTCGCGCACCATCAGGAGGTGCGTACCGCCTCCGCGCAACGGTGGCAGGGCCCCCGGCACGACCGTAGGCGTTCAGCGAGCGCTCAGTGAGCCTGACTCGCCCAGCACGTTCACGCACAGGGCGTCGAAGCCGTGCCGCCAGCCGCCAGGGACTCGCGCAGCACCTGCGTGACCGCCTCCAGCAGTTCGCGGGTCTGAGCGGCGCTAAGGGTGCGTGCGGGCTTCGCGTAGTGCAACCGCGCACGCCATAGCGCCTCGTCGGCGTAGATATTGCCCACGCCGGAGATTACCGACTCGATCCAGCAACACCTTTTAATGCCGCTGGAGGTGCGCAGGAACTTGCGGCGCACCGCCGCGGGGTCGAAGAACTCGTCCAGCGGGTCGCGGGCAATGTGTTGACCGCCTCCGGCACCAGAAAAACGCTCCGGCATTTCACCCGCGCCATCTCACCCGGCGTCGCTTTATTCGTCGCAACCGCTGCGGGTACGTCCGGTACCAGCGGGCTGAGGAACATACCGCCGAAGATGCGCTGGTCCACGAAGAGCAAGCGCTGCCCGGTGTCTCCTGACTGGCTGCTGCGCCACGGGTAGCTCCCCGCCGGTCCTAGCTCGAGCGCCACGCGCAGGTGCCGCGGCTGTTCGTCAGACGCCGCGCGAGCCTCCGAATCATTACCCGAGTCACCATCCCGATCATTGCCAGTTTCGCGCCCGGCTCATCGCGCACGAGCAGCCTGACCGCTCATGCCCAGATGCACCACGAGCGCCTCGTCGGCAAGCGTGCCGTCCGCCCTCGCTCAGGGTCAGCCACAGGTACTTGCCGCGGCGGTAGGCGCCGCGCGCGCCCTGCCGGTGAGTGCCGCCTCAAAGTGGGCGGGACCGCAGGTGCCTGCGCAGCGAACGGGCATCGACCACGCGCACCGCCCGCACGGGGCGACCCAACGAATGGTCGGCTAGACCTGCGCGAACGGTTTCCACCTCGGGCAGTTCGGGCATGGTTCCTCCAATCAGCGGGGCTGCAGGAATCAAGAGCCCGCAGAGCTGACAGACCTGCAGGATGCTTGATTGAGCCTAGACCAGAACGCGGTACGCCTGCTCAGCGGCAAGCGCGCTCCGCTCCTTCTTGCTCGGACCCACACCGGTACTGGTACTCGCTGGTTCGCCACAATAGCGACCGCAGTGTACACGCGCGCGTGGTCGGGGACCTCGCCGGTGACCTCGTAGCGCACGTCTCCCCAGCCGCGGGCGGTGGCGAGGTTCAGCACCGGTCTTCCAGTCGCGTCCAGAGTTCAGGACCTTCTCGTCGTCGAGCAGCTGGCGCAATCAGGCGCAAAGACCAGGTCACGAGCCGCCTCGCGACCGCACTCCAGGTAGGTCAGTACCGAAAATCGCTTCCATGGTGTCGGCAAGGATCGAGTCCTATCGGCGCCGCCGGTGTGAATCTCGCCCTACCGAGCAGGATGTACCCGCCCAGATCCAGGTCGCGTGCCACCTTCGCCAACGCCACCGTCGACACCACCACGTGGTGCAGCTTCACGAGCTCGCCCTCGGGCAGGTCGGGTAGCGTCGGTACACTTCTTCAGCGATCGCCAGGAAAGCACCGAATCGCCCAGGAACCCAGGCGCTCATTATGCTCCACCCGGGGTTCTCGAAGGCGTAGGAGCGGTGGGTAGATAAAAAACGTCTCGGCGTCGATATCGACCCCGAGACGTTTACGCAACTCCCCTAGTATCAACACTCAGGAAATTCAGTCATAAGGATTCACCGCTTCTAGGGCGTCTGCAACCTCACGGCCCTTTTGTACTCCAGGAACAGGGCGTTGCCCTGCAGCTGTCGGTTACAACCTTTCGCCTGGTGGGGCAGGCTGAGGTCACGCGACCGTTTTCAACGGTCTTTAACCAGCTGGGGCACGGATGCCTTCCACTGGGAACGGCGTGCGCGGGTGTTAGCGCGGGACATCTTGCGCTTGGGGAACAGCCACAGCTATCTCACAATCCCTAGTAACAACAATTTAGTTTTTCGGTATCTGCACCGAGTAGGCCCTGTAGGGCCGACCAGCGCGATCCAACACCTCGTGATGATGCCCGGGGTCATCCTCCAGCGCGCACCGCAATCGGCGCACAGACCCCTGGCAGGTGTCCCTACAAACAGGCTGGAACGGCAGTTGAAGGATTATTGCGTCCCGCAGAGCCGGTTCAAGGTCGATGGAATCATCCTCAACGGCGTACTGTTTCATCTACTTCGTCTTCGAAATACAGCCGTAGCCTTCTCAAAGACGAAAAAGCTCTTGAATATTGACCGACATCTCGTAATCAATCGGATCCAAGCAGAGGCTACACTCGCCGTGTACATCCACAACGACGAAGCCGGTAACTAGGATACCATCAACAACAGACTCCATACGAATATCGAGGTCAATATCCGAACCTCTTCCACGCCGATGAGCGTGTTACCCAGGTCTGCCGGTGCGGGCAGAACTCAGTGAGAGTTTTCATGGTGCCGGGGCGGTGAATCAGGTTAGTGACCGATACAACCAGCGGCGATGCGTCTGCACGTGAAATGGCGTTTCTCCTCACGAAATGTATAAACCAAAGTCCCATTTTTAGGGGTCATTCGCACTGTTAATCAAGATTAAGCGCCTTTAAATCTCTTTTATGGCGCTCACCTTTTAAATATCCCCTTTAAGCGAGGAGCTGCGCGGCATTTAATCGGTCGGTCGAGGGCTACCCTACTGGGGGACTCTGCGCCCTGGTCGGCGGCAGTTTCAGTCTGTGCTGTGCCGTGGGCATGTCGGGCGTGTCGGATGGGTGCGCACAAGGTGGTGTGCGCTGGGCTGATGAGGCGTTTTCCCAGGCGCTTTTTCAGGGCGCGGGCGACCGCCTCGGCACGAAGCGAGTCACGTCACCACCCAGCGACGCCACCTCACGAATAATCGTGGACGACACCGCACCGTAGCGATCCTCACCCGCCAAGAACACCGTCTCAACCTGCGCCAGGTGGCGGTTCATGCTCGCCATCGGAGCCTCATAACTGTAGTCCGTCGCCGAACGCAGACCCTTCACCAGCACCTTCGCACCACGCTCCGCCGCGTACTCGGCAAGCAGCACGCCCGGCGGAATCGGTTCCACGCTCACACCCTCAATGCCGAGCTCCTGCAGAGACTCACGCACCAGCTGCACGCGCTCCTCCAGGGAGAAACGGTACTTTTGAGCTATTATGTGCCACGCCCACAATCACCTCGTCAAAGAGCTGAGCGGCGCGGGACAATGATTTCCAGGTACTGTGGTGCACGGGGTCAAAAGATCCGGGGCAGAGGGCAATCATGGCGGTCCCTTCACGAATAAATATCAGAGGTTGGAAATGAGTAGATGCGGGCGAATTTAGGATGCGGGATTAGTGGCATGCGGACGAGCGCAGGCTGAGGTAGCAAGATCGGGCGGTGAGATGCGGCGGCAATCTTAGGCGGCGAGCTCTTCAGCATCCTCGCCAGATCTCGTTGCCGAACTCGTCGCCCGCCTGCTCCTCCACCTCGTCAGGCTCCACATAGTAGAGAACCGTCTCGCCGTGCTGACGGGTCGAAAAACAGTACAGGCTCGCCCCACACCGGCTCGGGGTCGCGCGAAGAACGCTCCACCACGACCACGGCACCCTCGGCAAGCTTGGGGGTGAGCGCCTCCAGCAGCTCACTGACCTGCTCATTCGGCATGGCGTAGGGCGGTCAACAAACACCAGATCCCACTGACCGGAGGCGGACTTCACGTAGGTCAGCGCCTGAGACTGCCGCGACGCGCGCCGCAGAACCGGTAGCACCAGAAGAACCGGTGCGACCATCGCCTTCTCCACCGCGGCAACGTTCTTTGCGAATCACCGCAACAGCCTTCGGGTACGTGATCCAGCAGAGTCACGGAGGCGGCACCGCGGAGAGTGCCTCGCAGCCCAGCGCACCCGAGCCGCCAAAGGCGTCCAGCACGCGGGCGCCACGAATAATGTCGTAGCTTCCAGCTTGGAGAAGAGGGATCCTTCACCCGGTCGGTGGTGGGGCGAGTATTATCCCCGGAACCGAGGCAGGCGAACGCTCCGGCAGCACCGGAAATAATACGGCTCATAGGTCTCTCCTCTAACTAGTGCGGTGTGTGACGTCAGGGTTTCAGCGAGTGGTGGGCAAGGCTGGTTGATGGGCGGAGCGGGCAGAGCGTTCTGCCCCGTTGGGCGCTTATCCTCGCCGAGGAACGCCTCACGGTCAGCGTCCAGGGCACGGTCAATCGTACGCGCCAAAGACGGATGCTTAGCCAGCGTCGGGTCCTTCTCCACCACCGAGCGGGCATCCTCGCGGGCACGCTCAATAATGTCGGCATCGGCGAGCGCCCGCAAGAACCGCAGGGTGCTCTTCGAGCCCGATTGTGCAAAGCACCCAGAATATCACCCTCACGGCGCTGAGCCAGGTCGATGCGGGAAAGCTCAAAGCCGTCCGTGGTGGAGGCGACCGCATCCAGGCGCTCGCGGACACGCCGCCCTCCTCCTGGCGGGTAACCAGCAGGCAGGTGCCCGCGTAGCCGCCGCGTACCACACGACCGCGCAGCTGGTGAGTACCCGAGATGCCGAAGCGGTCGGCATCCATGATGATCATGCGAGCGTGGCGTTCGGGACGTTCACGCCCACCTCAATGACGGTGGTGCTGATGAGCAGGTCAATTTCTCCGCGCTCGAAAAGCGGTCATGACGGCGGTCTTCTCAGCCGGGTCCATGCAGTGCGCAGGGTGCCGATACGCACGCCGACGAGGGCGTCCTCGGCACTCAGGTAGGAGTACATTGAGGCGACCGAGGTCAGCTGAACCTTGCCGTCGCTACTGGCGCTACCGCCCTGGCCGAAATAGCCCTGGGCTGAGTTGCCCGCGCCGGTTCCAGCACCGTTCAGGCTGGATGCGCCAAAGAACGCGGTGCCCTCCTCCAGGCTGTCGCCGTCCTCCCCGATTTTGGGTACGACAACATACACCTGGTAGCCCGCGTCGATTTCTTTCGCGAGCGCGCCTCCACAGGCGGGACGCCCAGGCGGGCTTCGGCGAGGGGCACCACGTGGGTCGAGATTTTCTGTCGACCGGCGGGCAGGGTGTCGAGCACGGACACATCCAGGTCACCGAACACGGTCATGGCGACGGTACGCGGAATGGGCGTTGCGGTCATGACCAGGCGGTGCGGCAGGGCACCGTCGGTGCCGCGCAGGCCATCACGCTGCTCCACGCCGAAACGGTGCTGCTCGTCCACGACGACCAGACCCAAATCGTGGAAGCTCACCTCGTCGGAAAGCAGGGCGTGGGTGCCAATCACATCTCGGGCGGTGCCGTCGGCGAGTTCCTGCAGTACTTTGCGCTTGGCGCGGGTACCCATGGAGGCGGTCAGCAGGCGCATACGCACACGGCTGGGTTCCTCCCGCTCCCTCGCGGAGCTCCCTCGGCAGAACCGGCGGCAGATTTGTCAGCATCAGAGTTTTCGGGCGCCGCCATATCCCCCAGGATGTCCAGCACCGAACGCAAATGCTGCTCGGCAAGCACCTCGGTCGGGGCGAGCATCGCGGACTGGCCGCCCGCATCGGCAACCTGCAGCATGGCGCGCAGAGCCACCACGGTCTTACCGGAACCCACATCACCTTGCAGCAGGCGGTTCATGGGCGATTCACTCGACAGATCCGCGGCAATCTCAGCGCCCACCTTCTGCTGTCCCTCGGTCAGCTCGTAAGGGCAGAACCTCGCAGCCTGATCGGCGAGTCCACCCTTCCACGGCGGGGCGCGGCTGGGTCAGGTGCGCGGCACGCACCGAATGCAGGCGGGCGAGCGCGCTCTGCAAAGCACGAACGCCTCGCGGTAACGCATCTCAGGCTCTGCGCGGCACGCCAGGTGTCCTCCGAGTCGGGGTGTAGGGCACGGTACGTCCACTCCAGCGAGGGCACCTTGCGGGCGCGACGAATCGTGAGGGCACCGGGTCTTCAAGTTCTTTGAGCGGCACCTTTTCGAGCAACTGCGCTGCGTAGCCGCTAATGCGGTCGGTGGGCGCTTCACGGGGCGCGGTAGACGGGCACGGGGGCGGTGGCGGCGTCGGTGACGTCCGCGCCGGAGGCATCCTTCGAGAGCAGGGCGTAGTGCGGGTTGGTGAGGGTGTATTCGCCGCGGTAGATGCCGACCCCTGCCGGAGAACATCATGGTTTCACCTCGCGGATTTCCCGGGCGGCGGTCCAAGCGTTGAAGAAGGAAAGCTTCATCTGCGAGCCAATGAGCACGCCCGCGCCGGGGTTCGTCATACTGGGCGCGGGCACGCCAAAGAGGCCTCCCTGCGCGAAACTATCCTGCGCAAAACTGTCCTGCGCGAACGAATCTTGGCCGTAGCTATCTGCGTAGCTGCTGTAGGAGGCGGGTTGCGCCCCCTCGCCCCTGTGCCGGGTTCTGGGCAGCTGGGTTCTGCGTGGAGTTAGCGAGCGCATTAATGCGCGGGTTGTGCATCCCGGTCGCCTGCCAGCTCTGCGCGGGCACGCCGGATACTCTGGATACGCTGGATGCGCCGGGGCGGTTACGCGCCCGGGCACCACGGGATACAGGACCGCCAGCCCCAAAACCGGCAGCCCCAAAACCTGCGGGTGCGTCCTGCCCGGTGGCGTCGGAGAGCCGGTCGGTGATGGTCACTTCCGTGATTTTGCCGCGGCGCGCCGCCATGGTTCGAGTGCTCACGTGCACCACGCGGGCGATGATGGTGACGTCCCGACCTTTCAACGAGTTCGGCGAAGGAGCTGAGCTCGCCGCGCGGCAGGTATTTGCGCGGGAAGTATTCGAGCATCTGCCCGACGGTGTGCAGGTCCAGGTGCGTGGCGATTGCCTTGGCGCTGGGTGCGGGAAGGTACTTTTGAGCGGCGCGTTTTCGATGCGGTCTCGGAGGCGTAGCGCGCCAGGGCACGGCTCTTAGCCTCCGCGGCGGCTGAGGCGGACTCGCAGCCGCGACTTTCTACCGCAACCTTCTCAGCGGTTGCCTTCTTTGCGGAAGCTTTCTGCGGGCGCTTTGCGGGAGTTACCTCTTCGCTACGACCTTTTTAGGTCAGTCTTTTTGGGCGCGGGCTTTTTCAGCTTGCATGAGGCGCGCTCTTCTGCTCGCCCCTTCGCTTGCCTTCGTTACCTTCTGTAGGCGCGCTGAAGTAGCCCGCACGGGAGTCTCATTCTCCTGCGGGCCTCGGTCTCGTTCTGAACTAGTTCTTTCTGGCAGGTGCTTTCCGCAGGTTCCCCGGCAGATGTGCTTCCGGCTGAGAGCTCGCCGTGCCGCCAACGCACATCGACCAGCCTCGTAGAGAGCGTCGTCGGTCAGCGGTGCGCGGCGGGACCCAGCGAATGTTTGAGCGTCTTGAGCGCCTTACGGTAGGGTGCGCTGGCGCGCTGTGCCGCGCGTTCGCTCAGCTCGGCGCGGCTCGCCTGCCCCGGGCGTAGGCGGCAAGATCGCGCACGGTCAGCTCGGCGGTGGTGCGGAGCCGTTCATCGCCCAGTAGCGGCGCATCCTTTTCCGCTGCCGAGCTCGGGTCGCGGAATCAGCACGGGTCGCAGAACCGGCACGGGCAGGCTCCACAACCGCTGAATCTACGGACCCAGAATCTACGGGCTCACTCTGCGCCGCCTCAGCTTTCGCGGGCTTATTTGTCGGCTTAGTTTTGACCGGAGCAGGCTCAGGAAGACCCAAGTCCAGGGCTTCCTGCTGCGGGTTCACGGAACGTCGGGCGGGGCTCATGCTCCGCCCTCCGCACCGCACGCGTGGTCGGCGTGACGACCATCCACCAGGGAGGAAATACGCTCATCCGACCACTGACCGTAGCCCATAATCAGCCTCGCGGGCGGGGTCGATGTCGGGCACGTGCACGTGCAGTGCCCAGAGCCCCGCCGCCATGTCCAGGGGCGTAATGAGCAGGCTGTCACCTATGGCTTCAAGCTCCGGGCGTAGCTGCGCCAGGGCGAGGGGCTCGCAGGTCAGCGTACCCATGAGCTCCCAGCCGCTCTGCTCCGCGTGTTCTGCGTGCTCGGCAGGTTCAGCGCCCGCCTGTTCAGAACCCACTCGTGCCGCAGAACCGGCTACAGAAGTCACATCGGCAGAGGGGGCACGCAGCATGGACTCCACCTGCGCCTCGTTCAGGGTCGCACCTTCCCAACGCGGGTTGGAGTGCACCACGGCAAGGTAGAAGCCGAGCGCGCCGGCATCCACGAAACCGGCAAGCTCGGGCGAGGGCGGGAACTGCGCGGTGCGTTCCAGCGCGGCACGCATCAGCGCACGTCGACGCTCTTTCAGCACCTCATCGGCAACTTCTGCGTCCTGCGATGCATCATAGTGTGCGTCCAGGCGGGCGAGCTCCACCATAACCGACAGCATCGTGGAGGGCACCATCTGCTCCCCCACGCTGGCGCGAATACGCTCAGCCGCGAACGCCATCGCGCGCGCCTCAGCGTGGGCGTACTCCAGCTTCACTTCGCGGTGCTTCGGCAGGGAACCGCCAGCCAGCACACGTTCGTAGTCTGCTTCCAGAGCGCGCACGAGCGGCAGCTCATCGCCTGCGTCGCCGAGCTCCCCTGAGCGAGGTTTCCGGGCAGGAACCAGTAGCTACGCACCGCCTCCAGCGCCCAAGCGCAGAGCAGAGTACCGGAGTTGCCGCGCGCCACGCGGGATGCGCGCATAATCGCGTGCTCGTAGATTCCGCCCAGCTGAATCCACAGGTGGGCGAGGGTTTCTTCTTCGGAGGCGCCCGCCGCCTCGGGCACGCACGCGCCCTCCCGCTGGGAATTTCGCCAGCGGGAAGAACCTCGCTGGGCAGAACCTCACGGGGCAGATCCTCACTGGGCAGAACCTGTTCCATGCCCCGCTCAAACTCTTCGGTCAGGGCCAGCAGGGTGTGGGCATATTGGAGCCGGTGTCCTTATCGGGCACTGGGGAACCCGTTGAGTTCGTTGAGCGCCTCGCGGTAGCGTTCGATGGTGGTGCGGGCGGCGGTGGACCACGCTACGCCGAAGCGGGTAGCGCGCACGCAGGCGCGGCGGTAAATCCTCGCGTTCTTCGGTGCGCTGGTTCTGTTCTGCGTTCACGCCACCTCCTCGTCGTTTCGTCGCTCGCGCGGTTCTCGGCTGAGTTCTCAACCAGTTCACGGCTGAGTTTTTGGCCAGTTCCCCGACTGATTTCCCGGTTAGTTCCCTGACCGATTTCAGTGCCCGCGGCACGGGCAGAATCCAGCCTATTTCGTACTTCTATTCTAGGCACTGGTTAAATGTACGGTATTGCCCGTCGTCTCATCCCGCGGGATGAAAAGCACGGAGGATGAAAGCACGGACTAAACATACAAAACCGCACGCACCTCGCGGCACTCGGCAACATTCGGCAACACTCAGCGGAGCTCCCTACGCGGAAGCCCCGTAGTGTTCCCAGCCCATACTCGTCCAGGGAGCGGCCGTCCATGACGACCGCCGCGCCGGTCACCGCATTGTGGCGGCGTTCGGCACCGTAGAGCTTCGGCGCTCAGACCGCGCTCCGGGGCGTCCGCAACGCAGGTGCCCAGGGGCACGAACTCTTCGGGTACCTCACCGGGGAAGGTCGCCAGCATACCGTGGTCCTCGCCGCCAACCAGCACGAAGGTGCGCGCCAGGGATGCGGGGCTCTCCCCGCCTCGTTGCGCCTCACCAATCGCCAACAGCAGGCGCGCCAACGGTAGCAGCGGCTCGGCGAACGCATCCACGGCGGCGCGGTCGAGGCGCATCTGCACCCCGGAGGCGGCGGGCAACTCGCCCGGCGTCCTTGACGAGTCCGTCAGAAAGATCCAGCATGGAGCTTGCCCTTATGCTGGCGTGCCACCACCGGCGGGGATGGGGCTGACCGGGTGGTGCTGTGATTCGACGGCGCGCTCGCAGACCGCAATCATGCGCGGCATCTTCGGGGGTGAGGGTGCGGGCGAGCTCGATGAGCCCTCGGGAAGAGCAACAGCCGATCCTCGCCCCTGCTTTTTCAATCTGCTTCTGAGCCCACGCCTCGTCCCACCGCATCCAGCGCCGCTTCGACTTCCCTGACCTGCGGCGATGGCACGCAACAGTGCCGTGGCGGGCAGGGAGAGCGGGTTGAGTAGCAGGCGCAGACCGGCATCGGACCAGGCGGTACGCCCCGCCAGGGCGATAGTGTCACCGGGGCGCGCCGGAGCGTAGCACGGCGCGGTCCGTGAAGCCGAGGGCGGTAACGGTCACCGACATTTCGGTGGAGTCGCCAATATCGCCGCCGCCAATCACGCATTCGGTGGCTCCGCAGGCGCTGATTCCGTCCACAATGCCGTGGGCGAAGCCGTCAATCCAGCCGTAAGGAGTGCTACCGGGCAGGCTCAAGGAGATGAAGAGGCTCGCTGGGCGCGCACCCATAGCGGCAACGTCGGCGAGGTTCTGGGTCGCGGCTTTGCGCCCCACATCGAAGCCGCTACTGCGGGCGGGTTCCAGATTGAACTCACTGTCTTCGCCCGCCCGTGCGATACCGCCGGGCCCAGAGGTTCATAAAGTCTTGGTCCTCAACGAGAGTGTCGGTGGTGACCACGGTACGCTGACCGGGCGCGGGCTCGGCGAGAACGGCACAGTCGTCGCCGGGGCCCACCTCGAGGGGTTCGATGCGCCCCGCCCGGCGTGCCGCCGCGGCAACCTGCTCGTTGTGGGCGTTGATAATCGGCATGAAAGGGCAGAACGCGGACTCCCCAGCTTTGAGAGAGGTGTCTCTCGCATGGGGTTGTCCCGCGTTTCGCTAAAAGTCTGAGGATTCACATCCTCTATTATCGCGTATTCTTACGCGTTATGTTCGCCTTATGCTCCGCGGCTGAAGTAGCGGATTGCCAGAGCAATCAGCACCAGACCGATGAGCGAGAAGAGAATCAGCGGTGCAATACCGGAAAGTCCGGAATCGTCCGCGTCCGCATTCTTCACTACCTGCTCCCTGGGCGGCATTCGCGCCGTCAGCCTTTGCCACGCTCTTTGCAGAGCGGCTGGCGCTAGCCGAGGTGGAGGAGGAGCTAGGCGACTTCGAAGCCGATACCGAGCTTGAGGAGTTCGAGGGGCTTGCCTCGTGGGAGTGGTCCTCCTCTGTCTTATTGCGCGAGAGGTATCCAGCAACCCAGTCAGCCGCACCCGGAATGGAGTCATTCGAACCGTTATTAGCTGCGATTCGTCCGAGGGTGGTGCCACCAGAACGCAACGGATCGTCATCCTCGCCATCAAGCCTCCGTCGCTCGGTGCCTTGCTCGGTGAAGAGCTCGAAGATCCCGAAGAGGAACTTGAGGAGTCAGAGGAGCTGCCCGGTCGCGGAAGCTCAATGGAGATGATGACATCTTCCCCAGAGACTTCCTGACGATTGCCGGGGACGGTCACAGGGTTGTTCGCCGGAGGAATCGGAGCAACAGGTTCGGTCTCAATCGGGGTAACCGATTTGGAGTCCGAGCTGTCCTTGTTATCCTCTACCGGAGCTACGGGAGCTACCGGAATCACGGGGATAACCGCATCCTTGGTCGGCTCGTTAGTCGGCTCCTGCTTAGCTTCCTTGGAGGGCTCCTGAGTCGGATCCTGAACCGTACTGGGACCACCGGAACCCTGAGAAGGATCCTGGGTGGGTGCCTCAGTCGGTTCCTGAGTCGGCTCGGGAGTTACGTCCTTGGTCGGTTCAGGAGCGGGCACCGGATTCGGTTCCGGAGCGGGGTCCTGGGTCGGCTCCGGGGTCGGTTCGGGAGTTACATCCTTCGTCGGCTCGGGAGTAGGTTCAGGGGTGGGCTCTACCGTAGGCTCAGGGGTCGGATCCTGAGTAGGCTCAGGAGTTGCATCCTGGTGGGTTCCGCGGTGGGCTCCACAGTAGGCGCAACGGTCGGCTCCCGGAGTGGAGCGACAGTAGGTTCTGCCGTCGGCTGGACCGTAGGCTCCGCAGTCGGAGCTACAGTCGGCTCAGCCGTCGGAGTTGCGGTAGGAGCAACACTCGGTTCGGCACTTGCGCTAGGAGCTACGGTCGGCGTAGCGGTAGGTTCAGCGGTCGCATCCTTAGAGGGCTCTACGCCAGGACCTCGCCGTAGCACTCGGCTTTGCAGTCGCACCAGCCGAAGCGGTGGGCTCGGCAGTAGGCCGCGCGGTAGCGTTCGGGGTAGGAGTCGCATCCGGGCTGGGCGTAGCACTTTGCGGAAGGCTCAGCACCAGCGGTGGGCTGAGCACTCGAAGAAGCGCCAGGCTGAGCGGTGGGCTCTGCCCTGCGCTTTGTCAGTCTTATTGTCCCCCTGAGCGGTGAGCCATGCGCTCACGGTTGCGAGCGTGGGTACTGCCGTCTGGGAGGAGGATGCCGCGGTCGCGGCGGAATCTTGGGTTTGTTCTGCGGTGCCGACAGGGTTCGGCGGAAGCTGTGACGCAGCCTCCTGCACATCTTGAGCAAATGAGGCTACGTATGGGCTTCCGGAAGCAACCAGTGCTGTCGCCAGACTCGCAGAGACCACCTTACGGTTTCGTTTTCCCAAAGGTTGTCCTTGACTTTCTAATACGTTGTGAGTGAATAGATACCCAATCGCTAGGGCAGATTGGATATGCCTTCATCTATTCTACCGAATCGGCTTTTTCTTCATTACTCATTTTAGCGCTTTCATACCAATCTTTGAGCTTCAAGATGTGCAACGACCATCAACGACATCTTTTCGTTACCTAGAAGCATCATTTCATGCACTTATGAGCAGAATTACGTTTTGCCTTATCAATACCGCTTTAAAACTTGCACTCCACCATCCAAGCAGCCCCGAGGTGGGTGTAAGTGATTTTTCTCATGAGTGAAAAACGAGCGATTCTCATAAGCTTTTGGGGCTCAATACGTACCAATTACCCCTCCCGCACAGACTGAACTTGCCCACCGCGCAAAAAGCGCCCCGGCGCGAATCCCTCAAGAATCCGCACCGAGGCGCCTTACAGCAGGGGCTACTCCCCCACCGTTACGTATTCAATAACTGAGCGCAGTCAAAACGACAGCGTGCCCAAGAACTAACGCAGCTTCAAGAACAACTAACGCAGTCTCAGAACTAACGCAGCCTCAAGAACTAGCGCAGACCCAGGGGTCGTTCCATCGCCAGGGTCAGCAGCTCGCTAATCAGGTCAGTGTAAGAGATGCCGGTGTTCTCCCACATGGTCTTGTACATCGAAATCGGGGTGAAGCCGGGCATGGTGTTCACCTCGTTGATGACCAGGCGGCCATCCTCGGTGTAGAAGAAGTCCGCACGAGACAGACCTTCACCATCCAGCGCCAGGAACGCCTTCACAGCCAGCTCACGCAGACGATCCTGCACATCCTGCGGCAGGTTCGCCGGGCACACGGTCACAGCGGAAGACTCAGAAACATACTTCGCCTCAAAGTCGTAGAAGCCGTGATCCTCGTCCACAACCTCAATCTCACCGGGGTAGGATGCGCGGGGCATCTCGCCGTGGTACGCATCGAGCACAGCGCACTCGATTTCGCGACCCACAATACCCGCCTCAATAATGATCTTCGGATCGTGGCGGCGCGCCTCTTCAATCGCGGGCACGAGCTCCTCCACCGAATCCACCTTGGTAATACCGAAGGAAGAACCTGCGCGGGTCGGCTTCACGAACATGGGGAAGCCCAGCTTCAGCACGCGCTCCAGAATCTGCTCGCGGTCCTCGTGCTCCCACTCGACGGTTGGTAACAACCTCGTAGGGGCCGACCTCCATACCAGCGGACTCGAAAAGCAACCTTCATGAAGTGCTTATCCATGCCCACAGCGGATGCGGTCACACCGCAACCCACATAGCGCAGGTCAGCCATTTCCAGCAGACCCTGCACGGTGCCGTCCTCACCGAAGGGGCCGTGCAGCAGCGGGAACACAACGTCCACCGGCGCGGTGCGGGTAACGTTACCCTCAGCATCCACCAGGGTCAGGCGGGAATCGCCGGCGCCCATCGGCAGGAACACCTGCTGGGTACCCTCGGGGAACTCTGCGGTACCGCGAGTGCCAGCGGTCAGCTCGGCAAGCTGCTGCTCGTCGGTCAGGTACCAGCGGCCGTCACGGGTAATACCGATAGTGATGACGTCGTAGGCGGTGCGGTCAATAGCGCCCAGAACGCCGGCAGCGGTAATGAGCGAAATCGGGTGCTCGGAGGAGCGGCCACCGCACAGCAGGGCGACGGTCTTCTTCTCGGTCATATATTTCTCCTAGTCAATGTTCCCCTACCCTTAGGTCCGGAAGGTGGAACGGCAATGCGTCAATAATCCTAACGCACGAATACCGTCGCGGTCACTGATGCGTTTCTCACGCACCGGTTTTCCGCAACGGTATCCGTCCTCGGATGTCTACATTCAATCTTCTTCTAGTATGTCCTGGCACACAACCCGAATCAAGGGGTGCCAGCACACCAGAAAGCTTCAAAACCTAGTGGCTCTCATGCTTGAGGCGGCGACCCAGCAGCTGAGGCGCCAACTCCTCAATGCCAATACGGCCCGAAAGCACAGCCACCACAGCCTCAACAATGGGCATCTCCACGCCGTGGCGACGAGCCAGCTCAGCCACCACCGGTGCCGACTTAATCGACTCAGCCGTCTGGCTCATGTGCTCGTGCAGGCGGTCAGGGGTAACACCCTGAGCCAGCAGGCGGCCCGCCGTGTGGTTACGAGACAGCGGCGAAGAGCAGGTCGCAATCAAGTCGCCCATACCGGCAAGACCGCTCATCGTCGCGCCTCGCCGCCCAACGCCACCGCCAGGCGGGTAATCTCCGCCAGACCGCGCGTCATAATGGACGCCTTCGAGTTATCGCCATAATTGCGTACTTTCGCAAATACCCACGCAAAGGGCAATCACGTTCTTCACCATACCACCAATTTCAGTACCAACCACATCCGTGTTGGTGCGGGCGGAAGTAACCGCACGCAATCGCGTGAGCAACAGCCTCAGCCACCGGCAGGGTACGAGCCGCAACCACGGAGGCGGTAGGCTCCTCCCCCATGATTTCCTTCGCCAGGTTCGAGCCCGACAACACGCACACGCGGTGCGGAATATGGCCGATCGCGCGCAGATCAGCACCGCGCAGAGCCATGGATTCTTCCAGCTCCTCGGTAATGACCTGCGACATGCGCAGACCCGTACCGGTCTCCAGGCCCTTCGCCAAAGACACCAGCATGGCGTTCGGCTCAATATAGCGGGCGAAGCTCTGCAACTGCGAACGCAGAACCTGCGCGGGCAAGGCAAGAACCACAATATCGGCGCCGGTCAGCGCCGCGGGGGCATCCGCCGTGAAGTGCATGTTATCCGGCAGCTTCATTCCCGGAAAATAGCGGGCGTTCTCGCGGGTTCGCTCGCACTCAGCCATCGCCTGCTCATCACGACCGATGAGGGTCACGCGGGTGTCATCGCCGCGCTCGCGGGCAGCGTCCGCCGCGATCTTAGCGAAAGCGGTGCCCCAGCTACCGGCGCCGAGCACCGCAATAGACTGTACGGTTGCCGGAGGGGTAAATTCAGGGCTTGATGCGGGGGTGCGTCCAAAGAAGGTCACGAAAACACCCTGCTTCTCTTCCTTGCGAGGTTCTAGTGAGCCACCGAAGGCGCCTCGGTCGGGCACCCTATCGGTGGTTTCGCATGATTCCCAGCGGGAATACTACTTTTCGTCCGGTTCGCCGAGTGCGCCACCGACCGGACCGGAGGGGGTGCCGGGGGCTTCACGACGCTTAGTGCGCGGATTCCAACGCCCCTCAGGAGCCTTCTCGCCGCGGATTTGCTCCAGCTCGGCGGTAATAGCATCCAGCATGGCGTCGGTGACCACGCCCAGTTCGGTGCGGGTGTGCTTAGCATCGGGGCTGGCATCCTCAACGAGGGAGGCAATATCCAGTGCCTTGCCAACCTTCACGCGGACGGTCTTGCGCGGGAACAGCGAAATCTTACGCTTCTCCTTGATGCGGCCGTCCTCGCCAGGCTCATCCACGTAACCGAGAATCTGCTCATCCCCCCAGTGCGCCACCGGGAAGACGGGCGCGCCGGTCGCAAGAGCCAGACGAGCCGCACCGGTACGCGCCTGCATGGGCCACAGTTGCGGATCGTGGGTGGTGGTGCCCTCCGGGAAAATTATGACGGCACCGCCAGCCTCAACAATCTTGCGGGCAGTAATCAGGGACTTACGCGCATCCACCGAACCGCGAACCACGGGAATATGCGCGAGCTTGCGCATAATGTAGCCGAGCACGGGTGCACGGAAGAGCGAATCCTTCGCCAAGAAGCGCGGCAGGGCGCCCTCAACGAAAGCAGGGAAAGCCACGGTCACCGGGTCAAGCTCGGTGGTGTGGTTTGCCACGATAATGTACCCGCCGCTGGAGGGCAGGTTCTCACGGCCGGCAATCTCAACGCGTGCGATGAGCATGTACAGCCCGCGCGCAGCGTTACCGAGCACCTTGTACAGAGCGTCGCCGGAGGCGGTGGGCTCAATCTCAGGCAGAGCCTGCTTTCCCTGCTGTCCGCTCACTAGTCCTGAACCTCAACTTCCTCGGGCTCAACAACGACGATTGCCGCATCGGGCTTGGGAGCCTTCGACGCCTTGCGTGCCAGCACCTCAAAGTTGGCACCCAGGCTCTTGAGCTTCTCCTCAAAGTTCTCGTAGCCGCGAGCAATCAGCTCAACACCACTCACGTGAGAGGTGCCCTTAGCGGCCAGAGCAGCAATGATGTGGGAGAAGCCGCCGCGCAGGTCCGGAACCCTCAATGTCGGCACCGGTCAGCGGGGTGGGGCCAGAAATAATAGCGGAGTAGCCGTAGCCCTTACCCTCGAAACGGCAGGGTGCACCGCCCACGCAGTCACGCATGACGACAATATCTGCGCCCATCTGCTTCAGGGCGTTGGTGAAGCCGAAACGCTCCTCGTACACGGTCTCGTGCACGATGGATGCGCCCTTAGCCTGGGTCAGCGCCACGACAAGGGGCTGCTGCCAGTCGGTCATGAAGCCGGGGTGCACGTTGGTCTCAAAGACGATGGGCTTCAGCTGAGCACCGGGGGTGCGCTGAGCCGGGTGGGTGAAGCGGATACCTTCGGCGGTCACCTCGTACAGGCCACCCATCTTGCGGAACTGGTTCAGGAACGCGGTCATATCCTTCTGATCTGCGCCGCGCACGAAAATGTCGCCGCCGGTAGCCAGAGCTGCAGAAGCCCAGGAAGCGGACTCGTTACGGTCGGGCAGGGACGTGTGATCGTAGCCGGTCAGCTCGTCCACGCCCTCAATGACGATGGTGCGGTCCTCGTTAATGAAGATGATGGCGCCCATCTTCTGCAGAACAGCAATCAGGTCAATAATTTCGGGCTCAATCGCTGCATTGCGCAGGATGGTCTTACCCTTAGCGCGCACACCGGTAAGCAGAACCTGCTCGGTAGCACCCACGGAGGGGTAGTTCAGCACAATCTCTGCGCCCTTCAGACCCTCTTCGGGAACAATCAAGGTGGTGCCGGTTTCGTCGTCCTTCTCAACGACTGCGCCGAACTTGCGCAGCGCAGACATGTGGTAGTCGATGGGGCGGTCACCGATCTTGCAGCCGCCCAGGTTGGGGATGCGTGCGGTACCGAGGGTGTGTAGCAGCGAGCCCACCATCAGAATCGGGATGCGGGAGTTACCACCGAAGAGCTGAATCTCCTCTGCGTTCTTTGCGGCGGTGGTTGCATCCTGTGCGGGGTTGAGGGTCAGAACACCAGCTTCGCGGTCGTAGTCGACCTTTGCACCGTGCAGCTCCACGAGGGTGGTAACGATTTCGACATCGCTCAGGTCAGGGACGTTACGCAGGGTCGAGGGGGTCGAACCGTGCAGTGCTGCGACCATCGCCTTGGGCACCAGGTTCTTGGCGCCTCGAACGTGAACCTCACCAACGAGCGGAGTGCCACCTTCAATGCGAAGCTTGCTGATGTTCTCAGTCATTAAAAATCCTTTGTGGAGTCGGCTGGTTTAGGCCGAACTTTAACAGTGTGCCGATGCGCCGCGTTCTGTCGTGCCGCGCCCCTGCCGGTAGCAGGGCGAAACGGGCGCATATATTCATCATTATTCTAAGCCCTGCGTAAAGGTGCTCCAAACACTGAAGAGCCTTTGGAACTTGTGACTGAGATTTTGCTCTGTTGTGTATGTGAAAAACCGCTCTGACCCCCTCAGATTCAGAGCCAGAAAAAACAAAAAGATACACAAATATTCACACTAATGCAAACATTTTCTGTTTCTTCGCCGAAATTTGACGTTAGTTTCGTCTTTTTAACGTCCGAATTTGAACTTGAGAGCAACCTCACCCCTACAATAACGTGCACACTCGTGCCCACTGATTGGCGCCTCCGCTCTCAAGGAGAAACCCACCAGCTCTCAACTGCGGCATCGGCGCCGGCACCGACCTTGCACCCGCGCAGTACAGAGCCTCACAGGAGGGTGCGTGGCGTGCATTCACTGCATAAACCTTTGCGATGGTACCCAACCAAAACGGTTCGGCTTCCTGATTCACTTCAACTTCAAAAATTCACTTCAACATCACCGTAAATATTCGAAAGTCAACTAAAAACCAGGGCCCATCGCAACCAACCACAGGTCGCTTCGCGGCTGCATCCGCGAACTACCGGAGGACCCCAAATATGACACATCACAACACTGCATCACGCATTTCGCGCCGTCGCCTCGTACAGGGTACGGCATGGAGTGCCCCCGTTATCCTCGCCAGCGCAACCGTCCCTGCATGGGCGGCAAGCGGCGAGCCCACCTGCTCCCCCGCTCTGACCCTCAAGCCGACCGCAACCGGCTTCGACGACAAGGCTGGCGCATACACCGAATGGCTCGTCCCTGAAGGCGTTGGACGAGTACGATTCGACCTCGTGGGAGGTGCTGGCGGTGCCGCATCTTCCTTTACTCCCCGATACCTGACCGACGTCACGAACGCGGCCCTGGCTGGCGGCGGTGCCGGTGCACAGCTCAGCGGTGTTCTTGCGGTCAAGTCCGGCGACATCCTGCGCGTCTGGGCGGGTAACGGCGGCGTCGGCTCCGCAGCCGGCGCGGAGCCCGCACTCGGTGGCGAAGGCTACGCAGCCGGCGGCGACTCCACCGGCTCCAGCACCGCAACCGGCGCAGCGCAGGTAGTGGACACCGATAGCGGCTACGTGTACGGCGCGTCCGGCGGCGGCTCCTCCGCGGTCGAGCTCGTCCGCGACGGCGCAGTCACCGTCGTAGCCGTTGCCGGCGCTGGCGGCGGTGGCGCACAGCTGGGCACCCTCACTACCCACCAGCGCATCTTTGACGCGCAGCCCAAGGACCAGCTGAACCCGGCACTGCGCGTGGCACTGGACGGCCGTGACGCATCCACCACCGCAGGCGGTAGCGCAGGCGGCGACCTGGGCACCGACAACACCGGTCAGGGCGGCATGCTCATGGCAAGCCCCTACCAGGAGTTCAAGCCCCTTGAGGAGGACGACAAGACCCTGGACATGCGCTTCATGGTCACCGGCGGTACCGCTGGCCGCTCCGGAGTGGCGGGTACCCTCGGTGAGGCGCTGGTCGGCATTCTCGACGAGAATAACGAGCTGAAGCTCCAGCCCATGTCTACCTCCTGGTTCGAATCGTACAGCTTCCCGCGCTACTACCTTTACCAGGGCGACTCCGTGCATGAGGGAGAGAAGGGCACCGGCGGTGCGAACGCAACCGGCTCTTACCGCGGTAAGGGCGGCTCCGGCGCGCTGCTTTCCCGAACCCACGGCAAGCTCTCCCTCACCTCCGTAGCATCCGGTGGTGGCGCCGGCTACGGCGGCGGAGGCGCAGGCCTGAACATCTGGACCGTTGGCTCATACTACGAGGGCGTTTTCGGCCGTCAGGTGCAGTTCGAGGGCGAAGGCAACATCTACTCGCTCAGCGCCCTGAGCAGCGGCGGCGGCGCAGGCGGCAGCTACATTAACCACGAGGTGGTTTCTGACTTCGCTCTTGCCACCGCACAGAACGCGAACCCGACCGCGGGTGTGCGCTCCCCCGGTTCGGCGGCGCTGTACAGCTGTACCGAGAACGCAACCTTGAACACCCCCATCACTGAGGGTGCCTAAGCTCTAGGTATTGAATAAATACGCCTCCCCGGAAGTTCCGGGGAGGCACATTCATATGTGTGCCAGGTTTTTGGGTACAGAAAAGCTCGAAGGCGGCGACTGAATCAGTCGCCGCCTTCGAGCTTTATATATCTACGGCTTAGAGTTCCCCTACTTAGAGCTCCTGAGTGCGGGGCATCCAGGAGGGGCGCTTCGCCTCGTACGCTTCAATAGCTTCGAGGTTCTGCAGGGTCAGACCGATATCGTCCAGGCCCTCCATGAGGCGCCAGCGCACGTAGTCGTCAATCTCGAAGGGAACAACCAGCGCGCCCACGGTTACGGTCTTGGACTCCAGGTCAACGGTGATTTCGGTGCCGGGCTCGTGCTCCAGCGCCTTCCAAATCAGCTCGATATCGTCCTGTGCAACCTGTGCGGTGACCAGGCCCTGCTTACCGGAGTTGCCGCGGAAAATATCGGCAAAACGAGCAGAGATAACGACCTTGAAACCGTAGTCGCGCAGCGCCCACACGGCGTGCTCACGCGAGGAACCGGTACCGAAGTCCGGGCCCGCAACCAGCACGCTACCGTGCTTGTAGGGCTCCTGGTTCAGGATGAACTCGGGGTCCTTACGCCAGTTAGCGAAGAGGGCATCATCAAAGCCAGTCTTGGTCACTCGCTTGAGGTAGACGGCGGGGATGATCTGGTCGGTGTCAACATTCGAAGAACGCAGCGGCACGCCAATGCCGGTGTGCTTAATAATGGGTTCCATAATGGCTCCTTAGCTATAGCGGCGTGCTAGGCCACGACGTCGGACGGGGCGGACAGGGTACCGCGCACAGCGGTTGCGGCGGCGACCACCGGGGAGACCAGGTGGGTGCGGCCACCCTTGCCCTGGCGGCCCTCAAAGTTACGGTTCGAGGTGGAGGCGCAACGCTCACCGGGTGCCAGCTGGTCGGGGTTCATGCCCAGGCACATGGAGCAGCCGGCGAAGCGCCAGTCGGCACCGAAGTCCTTGAAGACCTTGTCCAGGCCTTCTGCTTCTGCCTGCGCGCGGACCTTCTGGGAGCCAGGCACGACCATCATGCGCACGTTCTCGGCGATGGTGCGGCCACGAACGATGTCCGCTGCGGCGCGCAGGTCCTCAATGCGGGAGTTGGTGCAGGAACCCAGGAAGACAACATCCACGGGGATTTCCTTCATGGGGGTGCCCGCCTCCAGGCCCATGTATTCGAGGGCGCGTTCTGCTGCGACCTTGTCGTTCTCGTCCTCGAAGTCGTCCGGGGAGGGAACGGCGTGGCTCAGCGGAATGCCCTGACCGGGGTTGGTACCCCAGGTGACGAAGGGTTCGAGCTCGTCAGCGTTGATGAAGATTTCCTTGTCGAAGACGGCGCCTTCGTCGGTGGGCAGGCTCTTCCAGTACTCGACTGCCTTGTCCCACTCTTCACCCTTGGGCGCGTGCTGGCGACCCTTGATGTACTCGAAGGTGATCTCGTCGGGGGGCGACCATGCCGGCGCGTGCGCCCGCCTCGATGGACATGTTGCACATGGTCATGCGGCCCTCCATGGAGAGGGAGCGGATCGCGGAGCCGCGGTATTCGAGCACGTAGCCCTGACCGCCGCCGGTACCGATCTGCGCGATGACGGCGAGGATGATGTCCTTTGCGGTCACGCCGGGCTTGAGGGTGCCTTCAACGTTGATTGCCATGGTCTTGAAGCGTGCCAGGGGCAGGGTCTGGGTCGCCATGACGTGTTCCACCTCGGAGGTACCGATACCGAACGCGAGAGCGCCGAACGCACCGTGGGTGGAGGTGTGGGAGTCGCCGCAGACGATGGTCATACCGGGCATGGTCAGACCCAGCTGCGGGCCGACCACGTGCACGATGCCTGTTCCTCGTCACCGAGGGAGTGGATGCGCACGCCGAATTCCTTGGCGTTGCGGCGCAGGGTCTCGATCTGGGTGCGGCTGGTCAGGTCGGCAATGGTGCCGAAGATGTTGTCGGTGGGGGTGTTGTGGTCCTCGGTGGCGATGGTCAGGTCGAGGCGGCGCAGGGGGCGGTTCTCGATGCGCAGGCCTTCGAATGCCTGGGGGGAGGTCACTTCGTGCAGTAGCTGCAGGTCGATGTAGAGCAGGTCGGGCTTGCCGTTTTCACCGGGGACGACGACGTGTGCGTCCCAGACTTTTTCTGCCAGGGTGCGCGGACGGGTGCCCGCGGTGGTTGCGTTCTGTTCGCTAGTCATGCTTTCTCCTGCTTGATGCGTTCCTACGGTGGATGCGTTCGGTGTGGTGCGTGCCGCAAGTTTGCGGAGTTGAGGGGCGGATTATGTACCCGATGGGACCCTCAAATCGGTATTTCCCTGCGGCGTGTCGCATATTTTTTCACGGATTCTTAGCCTGTGAGACGGCCTAGAAACACCCCGAACTAGCGAGTGTTTTTATGTGGGTTTACTCTATGACTCCAGGGTAATTTTGCGAGATTATTCGCATTTTTCTGCGTCTTTTCGCATATTTTCACCCATAAACCCACACAAACACTTATTATGAAAAGTTCACAATTTATCCCGTAGGGGGTGATTCCATCTTCAGCTCTGCATCTCAAAGAGTCCATGAAGTCCGGGGTATCTTTCATATTCTGAGATAGAATATAAGAATGACTCCTTCCGCCTCACGTTTTAACGCACACGGAATGCGTCACCCCAACGCATCCACACACCACAACGCACCGATTGTTGACCCCGTCAAGCCGCCCGAACACATGGCCGCCGACGAGCAGATGGTAGAGGTACACTCCCACGGCTCCTCCGGCGTTGGCGTGCTCGACAAGGCAACCCTCATCCTTGACTGCCTCGAGGCAGGCCCCGTATCCCTGGGCGACCTCGTCAAGGCAACCGGTCTGGCACGCCCCACCGCGCACCGCCTCGCCGTGGCGCTGGCTCACCACCGCCTCGTAGCCCGCGACGTGCAGGGACGCTTCATGCTCGGACCCCGCCTGACCGAACTCGCGTCCGCCACCATTTCCGATGAGCTCATCACCGTGGCAGACCCGATTCTGCAGAAGCTTAGCCTCGAAGCTGACGAGTCCACCCAGCTGTACCGCCGCCAGGGCGACTGGCGTGTATGCGCGGCAACCGCGGCACGCCCCTCCGGCATGCACGAATCCATCCCGGTCGGTACCCAGCTGTCCATGCAGGCTGGTTCCGCCGCCCAGGTTCTGCTGGCTTGGGAAGACCAGAACCGCATTGTTGAAGGCCTGCGCGACGCCCACTTCAGCGCCGCCATGCTCGCGGCTGTGCGCCGCATCGGTTGGGCGCAGTCCGTGGGTGAGCGCGAGCGCGGAACCGCCTCGGTCTCTGCTCCGGTGCGTGCGCCCGGCGGCAAGGTGATTGCGGCAGTGTCCATCTCGGGTCCGATTGACCGCATGACCCGCCAGCCGAACCGCAACTACCCTGAGCTGGTCGTTAAGGCTGCTCAGGCGATTACGGACGGTCTGCGTGAGCTTGCGGCGTCTCAGCAGGCTCCCTGCGGTGAGAGTACTGAAGAGGACTAAGCTTCAGTAGCGTGTAGATTTAACGAAAAGAATCCTTCCCCGCCTCGATTGAGGTGGGGAGGGATTCTTTGTGCGCTCTTAGTTTGATGCGGGCTGTCCTGATACGGTTTCTCGGATGATACGCCGCTAAATGTCCAGCGCCTTGCGGTAGGCGTTGAGGCGCTTTGCTTCTTGCTGTACCGGGGCGACCACGCAGGACTGCACCGCCTTCTCCACGCCGGTCTGCAGGCGACCCCGCAGCTTACGTGCGTAGTAACGTGAGCCCATGGCGGTGAGTAGCCTACCCACACCCGCCGAGGCGATACCGAGCAACACACCCAGCAGCAGAAGCAGGGGTCGGCAGGGGCACTGGGGAGCCTTCGGGGGTCGGGGCGGGCGGCAGCTGAATCTGCAGGTATGCCATGCCGGAAATCAGGGTCAGCCAGCCGACACCTACCAGGGCGCTCAGTAGCGCGATCCATTGCAGGGCATTGAAGATGACCCAGGGGGCGCGGGTGCGACCCAGACCGTAGTCGATGCGCACCATGTCGCGTTCGAGCAGTTCGGGTAGCTCCGCCTCGCGGGAGAGGGCGGCTTCCTTCATGCTGCGTTTCCACGGTTCGTCGATGCGAGCCGCCATCTGCTTGCTGTATTGGCGCACAGCGTTTGCCATGCCAGCCTTCTGCGCGGCGCTCAGCGGGGGTAGCGAGGATGCCACCAGCTCGGGTGCGTTCTCGCTATCGGAACCGAGCATGCCCGCGGACTTCTCAGCCTTAGACGTGCTCTTCGTTTCGTCTTGCTGCCCCAGGTGCAGACGGCGCAGGGGGTCAGCCTTTAGGCGGCTCATCCAGCGGGTGAGAATCCAGCCGGTGTGCTGACCCGCAGTACGGCGGTAGGAGGCGGTTGCCGCCTGCAAAACCTGCTCTGCCTGGCTGGAGGTGTAGCATGCCTTCACGAGCTTCTGCTCCGCGTCGAGGGCGTAGGCTCCGGCGAGTACGGTGCCTTCTCCCCCTGCGTAGGTGCGCAGCTGGGAGGCGGTGGCGTGCAGCTGCGCGTCGGTTCGCTGCAGGGATAGGCTCTTGGCGGCGGCTACCTGGGCGAGCAGGTCGCGGAGCACGTCGATGCCCTCACCGGTTCGCGCGGAGACGGCGATAGGTGCGGAGAGCAGGTGCGCTTCGGTGCCCTCAGCCTGGAGCAGGCGAGTGAGGGATGCGAGCACGGCGGGCACCTCGGCGGGTGCGAGTTTGTCCGCCTGGTTGAGCACGCAGAGCGCCTGCGCGCCGGATGCGGCAAGCGGCACCATGAAGTCGCGGTGGATGACGGCGTCGGCGTATTTTTGGGGGTCGACAACCCAGACGAGTACGTCCACGTAGCGCATCATGCGGGCGGCGAGGTCGCGGTTGGTGGTGGTGACCGAGTCGAAGTCGGGCATGTCCAACAGGATGAGGCCGCCGGTGCGGGTGCGCATTTCGCCGCGTCCACCGACGGCTCGGCGGATGCGGTTGAAGAGTCCGGGTGCCGGTTCGGTGATGGCGTTGGGTGCCGCCGCTCCCCCGGTTGCCTTATTACCCTCGGTTGCCTCTCCTTCGGCGGCGAGCGCCTGAGTTTGCGGGTAGACGCGCTTGTCGATACCGAGCCAGTCAAGTAGCTCTTCGCTGCCTTCTGCTTCCCAGATTGCCGCCTGCACGGTGGAGGTGGTCGGGCGCGTGGGCGCGGAGAGGGCAATGTTCTGTCCGGCGATGGCGTTGAAGAGCGTGGATTTGCCGCTGCCGGTCGCGCCGAAGAAGCCGATGACGGTGTGTTCGGTGGAGAGTTCGCGGCGTTGGCTGAGGCGTTCGAGGGTTGCGGCGGCGTCGAGCAGCACGGTTTCGGGGACTCGTCCTTCGCCGTAGCTGATGGCGTCCTTGAGGGATGCGACGGAGCGCGCGAAGGGCGAGGTTGCCACGGCGGGGGTGGCGCCTCGCTCGGTGTTGCGCTCAGTAGTATTGCGCTCGGCGTTCTCGAGTTTCTTCTCGGGGGTAGTCATAGTGCGTTATTTCTTCGTCTGTGGTGCGGGGTGCCTGTCCGGAGTGGTTTAGCGAGCAACCGTGCCGTTAGTGTGGGCTGCGGCTTGGCGCTGTGTGGTTTGACTCTGGGTGCTCATTTCTGCGGCGATTGCCTGCACCTGCTCAGCGGCGCGGTGAATGTCCTCGGCATCAGCCTGCGGGTCGGTTTCTTCCAGTACGGCGGTGAAGGGCTGGGCGTGCTCAGTGAGCAGCCCCGACATGCGTTCGAGCAGGTCGGTGCGGGCGCGGGTTGCCATGCGGCGCACCGCGTCTTCACCGAAGATGGACTCGAGCAGTTTGGTGCCGACCACTCCGCTACCGCCGGCGATACCCGCCTCAATACCGGTAATGCCGCCGGTGAGGCTGAACGCGGCGACCATGAGCATCACGGCGGTAGCGTTCACGCCCAGGGAAAGGAAGCGAGCACGTTTGCGCTTGTCGGCGCCTTCTTCGCGAATCATTTCGAGCACTGAGCCCTGCCAGAGGCGAATCTGCTCGGCAACAGCGGCGGAGAAGATGTCTTCGGCGGACTGCACTTCACCCTTCGCTTCGTTGCCCTTCGCCTCACCGTTTGCGCCTGCGTTCTGTTCGGGCGCCGCGGCGGAGGCCATCTGCGGCGCAACAGAAACAGCCTGCAGCACATCCAGGCGCGCCAGCAGGGAGCGTCCGGCACGGCTGGCATGCCAGCGGGTGCGGGTGTTTTCGGAGGCGCGGGCGGCTGCATCCAGCACGACGGCGTGGATGCCGCTTTCAAGGGCGTCTTCTACCTTCTGGGCGGCGGCGGGCTGGCCTCGCAGGGCGGAGCTGACGCGGTCGCGCAGGCGACCGATGGTGCTGTCGAGGGAGCGGAAGAAGTCGCCGGTTCCCACGAAGTCGTGCCAGCGCGAGAGCACTTCGCCGCGCAGCAGGGAGCCGTCGGAGAGTGCGCCGTCGATGGTGGTCAGCGCGTCCTCGTATTCTTCGGCGACGATGGTGGCAAGCGACTGGTGCGCCGCCTGCTGGCGTGCCTGTTCGGCGGCGAGCACCTGCAGGTTACCGGCGAGGGTTTCGACGGCACCGGCGAGGGTCTGCCGGGCGATGGCGGCGCGGGCGGGTGCGTCGGCGCCGAGTTCGCGGATCCACAGGGTCAGCGGGGCGAGGCTGACGGGGGCGAGCATGCCGCTTTCGTCGCGGGGCTGTTCGGTGACGGTGTGAATCAGGACGGCGTGGATTCCGGCTTCGTCGAGCATGCGTCGCAGGTCGTTTTCGATGGCTTCTTCGTCGCCTTCGGGCACGCGGTTGAGCACCACGGCGATGGCGATGGAGCGTGCGGCTGCTTCGTGGAGCAGTTCCCAGGGCACGGCGTCGGCGTAGCGGTTGGCGGTGGTGACAAAGAGCCACAGGTCTGCGGCGGAGAGCAGTTCCTTGGCGAGGGTGCGGTTTTCCTCGGAGACGGAGTCTATATCGGGTGCGTCAATGAGCGCGATGCCCTGCGGTAGCGCCGAGGTAGTAATAGGAATGAGGGCGCGCGCAATCTTCGGGTCGAGGCCGGGTAGTGCCTGCGATCCGGCGTTCATACCGGAGGTGCGGGTGCGCGGCAGGGTGGGCAGGAAGCGTTCGGGTGACAGCGCCGCTTCGTCTTCTGCGCGGTACAGGAGTACGGGGTGGCGGGTGGTGGGTCGAATCGCGCCGGACTGGGTGAGCGGTTCGCCGAGCAGAGTGTTGACGAGGGTGGATTTGCCGGCGCCGGTGGAGCCTCCGACCACGATGGTGAGGGGGTTGTCGACGCTGGCACTGCGCGGCAGGATGTAGTCGTCGAGTTGGCGTGCCATGGCTGCGAGCAGGGTGCGCGCGGTGGCGGTGCCGTGCTCGGCGGTGCCGTCGTGGGTGACGGCGTAGGGGGTGCCGGGGGTTTCGCCAGCTTCTACGTCGAGCGGGAGGGGGATTCGAGTGAGCAGTTCGCGAGCTGCTTTGAGCTGCGCATAGTCGGTGGTAGTCACAGCGCTATTGTCCCATAGGGTGCACCAGCTTCATGCCATGTTTGGGTGTTGGCACGGTCGCGTTGTGGCTAGGTTGTGCGGTTGGGGGCGTTGAGGCTGTGTGAGGGGCTATTTTTGATAGGTGTTTGGACAACCTGAAGAGGTTGAAATACTACTTGCACACCGCGTGCAACAACTCCAATTTATGATTTATTCATAAGAAGAGCAGGTGGGAAAATCCTTGAGTTTCCGCGGGAAAAAAGCACATTTTAATGCGGTTACCCGGAACACATTGGTACGTTTTATAACCCGCATAAAACGGGCAAATATTAAGATTTGATAACTTTTTACCTTTAAGCGCAGATATGGTCATTGCGGACCTGAAAGTACGCTTAGAATCGTTGAGCACGACAACCAGGCAGGTCATAACCCACACCGATTCCTTCAGATGGCTTTTGACCTGCCCTTTCTATCGCATCCGTACTCACCGCGGTATGCCACACCCATCGGGAACGCTCACCGACCCCTCACGCAACTGCAATCAACTGCCGTTGAGGTTCACTGCATCCGAGCTACCCGTTACTGCCTGCCCGTCTTTACTCTTGCGAAAGGTTGCGTATGTTCGGTTCGCTGTCACGTCGCCATCTTCTTGCTCTTTCTTCCGGAGCAGCATTGAGTGCACTCGCAAGCGCTTGCAGCCCCAGCGCAGTTTCTCGCCCTCAACCACTCGCTAACCCTTCCCCTACCAAGGTTGCTCCTCAGAGCGCCCAGACTAAATCTGCGACCACCACGCGCAGTATTACGTATGCCGAGCCTCTGCCCGCATCGGCTCTGGATGGTCGCGGACCGGCTCTTTTGCCGGATCAGTTCTTTGAGCGTTCCGGAAATTTCTCAAACGGCACCCTGAGCCATCGAGCCGTCAATGTCCCCCGCCCCACCATGCCCCCGGAAGCTAAAGAGCGCACCGTCGAGGGGCCTGCATGCCTTCCTGCAGTACTGGGGTGCGGCACAGAACTACATGCTCCTCACCGGTGACACCAATCCCTTCATGGATTTGCCCGGCCAGGAGCACTTTAGTCAGATGGCGCAGATGTACCGCGATATCTACCGCTACAACATCGGCTGGCTGGTCTCTAAGAACAACCACCCCATGTGCATTAACCTGAGTTCCCCGCAGCCGGTGCCCGCTACCGAGCAGGACGTCTACTGCTGGAAGGCGACCCTGAAGGTGGACGAGAACGCGTTCCTGTTCAACCATGAGACCCGTCAGCGTGAGCAGCTCACCGGTATCTACGGCAGCAATCAGAAGGCGGATGCTTACGTCTACTTTGGTGAAGAGGGCTGGCAGATGCTGGAGGATCCGAACTCTTCCCCGAGTGCTACCGCCACCCCCGCGGCCAACCCTGAACCGTCCGCGAATACTCCGAGCGCACAGCCGACCCCGAATGAGAGCACCTCTTCTAAGGCGACTCGTTACATTCGAGGCTCAGCCTAAGCTTCTTTACATCCGTGCCTCAAAGAACCCGTCATATTGGGTGATATGAGGCACGGATAAGAGCTTTTATTTGTGTGCCACGCGTGAAATCTATAGGCTAGGGCTAGATGAGGTCCGCCCATTTTCGCCTCAATACGCGTCTACCCGCCCTGCGGGTGACTGCTTCGCGCCCTCCTGTAGGGGCGTGATGTTAGGCTGAGAATTGGAGCGTGAGCTCTTCACTTATCACCGATACTTCCGCATCACAGCACATTCAAGGGGATCACTATGATTCACAGCCGCCGCCACTTTATTGCGCTTACGGGCACCGCCGCCCTGGGTGCGATGCTTGCCGCTTGCGGTTCCAAAAAGACTGCGGAGGCGACTGCCTCCCCCACTGCTTCCGCTTCGATTGCGGGTGCCTACGACAATCTGTCGGGCGAGCTGAAGTGGACTAAGTACATTGCGGGTAACGGTGCAGCCCCGATGAGTAGCACCGACCCGGAAACCGGTCAGGTGTACACGATTGAGCCGACTGCCGGCCCGGCAAGCGTTGATTCTAAGGCTAGTGCCGTGCCCATCCCCATTGAGGATGAGAGCATGTACGAGAAGAACGCCCGTAGCCTGCGCGCCACCTTCGCTTATTTTGCGGCAGCGGTGAACTATGCCCGCATGACTGGTGACCCCGGTCCTGCTCTGCAGGTGGTTCAGGCGCAGAACTCTACCGACCGTGCGGCGCTGGAGAAGTTGCGTGCGTTCTATGCTCCCGGTACGAACTGGCTGGTGGGCGGCGAGTGGACGTTCCGTCTGACCGATAAGCAGCCGACGACCCGCGGCACTAAGTATGCGTGGGCGTGCACCGTAACTCAGGCGCACGGTATGCAGGTTGAGAAGGCGACCAATACGACCAAGCCTCTGGAAGACACTGAGGCACAGGAGATTAAGGCTCTCTACGCTGAGTACGATGAGGAGGCGAAGCGCTGGGTCGTCATCTCGCCTCAGCAGTACGATCCCGCGTTGACCCCGAAGCCGACTCAGACTCCGCGTGCGCATCCTTCCTCGACCTATACCCCGACGGTGACTGATGACAGCACCGTGGCGGCTAATGCTGGCGCACACACCGGCGCGAATACTTCGGGTAACGGCGCGGCTCAGGGCACTGCTCAGAACGGTGGTGCGCAGGCTCCTTCCGCCCAGAACGGTTCCCGTCAGTACACTGGCTCCCAGAACGGTGGTGCGCAGAATGGTAGCGCGCAGACCGGCACCGGTCAGGGTGGCGCGGCTCAGGCTCCTCAGCCTGCCGCTACCCAGGCGCCTGCGGCTACCGCGCAGCCTGTGGCAACTCAGCCTGCCGCTGCGACGGTTCAGCCGAGCGCAGCGCCCGGTGCTCCTGATCCCGGTGCCGCTCAGCCCGGTGCCGCTGGTGGAGATGCTGCTCCCGGCGCTGAGGCGCCCGGCGGTATTCCTGGTGAAGGCGCACAGTAGCCCCTCCTCTAACAGACGATGAACGCGTCCCCCTCCTTCGCTACCCTCATCTGGTGCGATGCTCCCGCTGGTTCCACTGAGTTCACTGGCTACGGTAAGTTCGCTGATGGGCGGCATATCACGCTCATTTGAGCGCTGGTACGCACGGGTGTGAAGGCGGGGGCGCGTTATACTTAGGACTGTCTCTAGAGGGATGTCCGCGTGTGATATCCACTCGTCGAGGCGTTCTCTCACTCGTCTCTCACCTGAGATTCTCACTCGAAAGGTACTCCGTGGCGCTTTTCCCCATGACCTCCGGGCTTCCCAGTTCCACTACCGGCATCAGCCGCCGTACTGCTCTGCGTTACGCGGGTGCGGGCGTTGCGGGCGTGTCTTTGAGCGCCCTACTGGTTGCGTGCGGTGGTTCTTCTTCCACTAGTGAAAACGCTGATGCGGATACCCCTCAGATTTCCCCTTCGGCTTCTTCGCGTACTGATTTTAGCGGCGAGGTCACCTTCGATAACTACGAGAAGAAGGGTGATTTCATTCCGGCGACCGAGTCTGCTCCCGCGCAGAACGTGCCGTTCCCCAAGCGTCCGGCGAGCGCTTCGGAGAACTCGGTGCAGGGTCTATACGATTCGATTGCGTTCGTGTATGCGGCGATTAACTACCTGGTGCTGACCGGTGATGCGGCTCCGCTGCGTGAGTCGAAGGCTGATGAGAAGTTCGTTGCTTCGTTCTCGTCGTTTATGGATGAGTCGAATGAGAGCTCGCAGAATCGTGATTGGTTTGTGTCGCCGAAGGTGACCATGTCTGCATTCACTGCGGTTCCTGCGCTGGTGAAGAAGAGCGTGCAGTGGACCTTTGATCTGGTGATTGATTTGGGTCCGACCGTGGTGATTGACGGTGCTCCCGCGGAGATGTCTGAGAAGGTGCGCCGTACTGAGCGCGGCTTGGTGATTACCGGTGTGCGCCACGATAATGACTGGACTTTGACTATTCAGGATGAGTACGAGGCTCAGGCGTCGACTCAGCCTAAGAATGGTGGCGCTAATGGTGGTGCCGCTAACGGCGGTAATGCTGGCAATTCCGGTAACTCCGGTAATGGCGGCAATTCTAATGGTGACAACCTTTAAGCCCTCAGATGGATGAGGCATCATGCCCTAACTCGCACTCGGGTTAGGGCATGATCTGTTTTACTCTGGTAGTAACGAGCTTTCCTGGATTCAAGGTTTTTTCTCTTATGTCTTCTTTTTCTCAGTCTTTCTCTCGCCGTTCTCTGCTGCGTTTGGGCTTGGGCGCATCCGCTGTTGCGGGTTCTGCGGCACTGTTGAGCGCGTGCGGTTCGGGCGGCTCTAGCCAGCAGTCGGGTTCTCAGGGTGGTAGCCTGAACGGTTCGAAGTCGAGCGCTAACCCGAACGGGTACAGCGATGATGGTAAGAACTATTCGGGTCTGGTGGAGTACACCCACTATGAGGGTGCGGTGAATTATGAGCAGGGTACGGTGGATCATCCGCCGCGTAATGCTCCGAAGCCGAAGGTGACTGATGCTCTGTCGGCAAATACGGTGACGGGTTTCCATGAGGCGATTGCTTATTTTGCGGCAGCTATGGATTATCTGGTGAAGACCGGTAGCACGGATGCGTTCTCGACCGGCATTCAGCTGTCGTCGAAGACTCGCTCTGAGGTGGATGCTCTGTCGGCTTCTATTCTTGCGGGTGTGGAGAAGGGTTCCTGGTATGTGAATCCGTCGGCTTCCTATGCGCTTTCGAGTGCGCAGCCGTCCATTATGAGTGATGGCAACCTGCTGTTTAAGGGCCGGTACACTCTGGACTTCGGTACGGAGGCGGTGGCTGAGGGTAAGATCCAGCCGGTGGTCGCCTCGGCGAGCGCTTCTGCTGAGCCTACTGAGCCGTCCGAGGATGCGCTGGTGTCTGATGCGGCGTCCCCCCACTGCTTCGGCTTCTGCTTCTGCTACTGCGGCGGGTCCTGCTTCTCAGGTGACGGTTCAGGAGTGCGATTTCCGCGGCCGCTACCACGCTGATTCTAAGATGTGGGAGCTGAGCGTGGCGTACGGTGCGACGCTCCAGGGCGGCGCTTCCACCGCGAGCGCGGCGGCATCCGGTGCAGCATCTGCTTCCGAGTCTGTTTCGGCTTCTGCTGAAGCTTCTACTGAGGCGTCCGCCACCTCTGCGGCGTCATAGTTCGTCATAACGCTTTTATCTGCGAGGCGCTTCTCACGCTTCGTCCACTCAACTCTGTATCCTGTTGGGTTTGCGGCTAAACTGGTTGCAATCACCGACTGACTGAAAGGTATCACTATGTCCGAGAACCTGACCCGCCGCGCGGCGCTGGGTGTACTGGGCGTCAGCTCCATGGCTTTGCTGGCGGCTTGTGGCTCTAAGGCTACTTCTGAGGCGTCTGCTTCCGCTTCTGGCTCTGAGAGCGCTTCTGCCGCTGCTTCTGAGTCTGCTACCGCCTCGCCGAGCGCTTCTGCGTCGGCTTCGGCGTCTGCTTCCCCTTCTGCTTCTGCGTCGGCTACTGCGACGAGCTCTCCGCTGCCTAACGACAATAAGGATTACAGTGGCGTAGCGAAGCTGGAGAAGATGGAGGATCACGGCGAGTACCAGCCGGGTAACGCTGAGCACCCGCCGCAGAATGTTCCTTCCCCGATTGTTCCGGAGGCTATGCACCAGAATTCGGTGGCTGGCTTCGCGGCGGCTCTGGCGTACTTCGGTGCGGCGTTTGAGTACTGCTGCGTACCGGCGATATGCACTACATGAACGAGGTCAGCACCGACCAGGAGACCCTGGCGGCGATGAAGAAGTACGCGGATTCCACTAAGGCAGGTATTGACGAGAAGAAGACCTGGTACGTGAACCCGACCGCTACCCTGACTATTGGTACTAAGCAGCCGGTTCTGGCTCAGGGCGCGTACAACTGGACCGTGACTCTGAATGTTGATCTAGGTGAGAAGCTGTTCAAGGACGGCAAGGAGCAGACTGTGGCGGCTGATAAGCGTCACGTGAAGATGTTTGGTGAGGCTGTTGGTCGCTACTTGAACAACAAGTGGGATCTTCACATGGACATCAACTAGTCCTCTGAGGCTGGTTTTCTCCCCCGCTTTTAGCGTTGTGCCGTCTCAGGATGCGGTTTTTACTGTTTTTTCCATTGATGGCAATAAAATTTGTGGCTCCAGCTTGCGGTGAACGGAGTTCACCACTACTCTTATATACAGAGGTTGTCTTTTGGGCTACATAATGTTTCTAGAGAGCGCCGCACATTCATCGTCCTTTGTCGAGAAAGGGTTTGTGCGGCGCTTTTCTGTACCCTCTTTCTGAACCTCGTTCCTTGAGGTTTTTCTCTGGCATTATTACGAACTGTGACCGCAGGTTTAAACCTACTGCCGGTGAGTAGTAGAGTTGCCACGTAACCGATTATTCATTGCGGAGACCCCGTCGCGGCTGGCCTCCCCCAAGCTCATGAAGGAGCACCCCATGGCAAAGATTCTCAACAGCATTGTTGAAGCAACCGGCCAGACCCCCCTGGTTAGCTGAACCGACTGGACGAAGGTCTTCCCGGTAACGTAGCGGTCAAGCTTGAGTTCTACAACCCCGCTGGTTCGGTTAAGGACCGCATCGGCCGCGCCATCATTGACGCTGCTGAGAAGTCGGGTGCGCTGAAGCCCGGCGGCACCATTGTTGAGGGCACTTCCGGTAACACCGGTATTGCGCTGGCTATGGTGGGTGCTGCTCGCGGTTACCGCGTCATCCTGACCATGCCGGAGACCATGTCCGCTGAGCGTCGCGTGCTGCTGCGCGCTTACGGTGCTCAGATTGTGCTGACCCCCGGTACCGAGGGTATGCGCGGCGCTGTGGAGAAGGCTAAGGAAATCGTTGCGACCACCGAGAACGCTATCCTGGCGTCCCAGTTCTCCAACGAGGCGAACCCCACCATTCACTACAACACCACCGGCCCCGAGATTTGGGAAGCAACCGACGGTAAGGTCGACATTTTTGTGGCGGGTATTGGCACCGGCGGCACCATCTCCGGTACCGGTAAGTACCTGAAGGAGCAGAACCCGAACGTGAAGGTTGTTGCGGTTGAGCCGAAGGACTCCCCGCTGCTCTCCGAGGGTCGCGTTGGCCCCCACAAGATTCAGGGCCTGGGCGCTAACTTCGTTCCCGACACCCTGGACCGCGGCATCTACGATTCGGTGACTCCGGTCAGCGCTGAGGACGCTATGCGCACCTCCCGCCTGCTGGCTACCCAGGAAGGTATTCTGGGCGGTATTTCTTCCGGTGCGGCTGTGTGGGCTGCTCTGGAGGAGGCTAAGAAGTCTGAGAACAAGGACAAGCTGATTGTGGCTATCGTTCCCGACTTCGGTGAGCGTTACATCTCTACCGCTCTGTACGAGGATATCCGCGGCTAATAGGCCCCGGTCTTCGGCACCCCTCCCCGTGAGGCCGCCATCTAGAACAGTACGCAGTGTTCGACGCTCCGTCCCGGTTGCATGCCGGGGCGGAGCGTTTGCGTTTTCCCGCGATACTCCCCCGCTGAGACCCGCCCGAGCCCGAATATTACGTTCCGCACGCAATTGTGACCGAGATGTTTAAAGAGAGCACTCACTATGACGACGACAGAGTTCGGGAATAGGTGAATGAGCACCGTTGTTGGTACCTTTGGAAAGGTCGCATACACAGAGCGCGACCGATGAGGGAAAGGGAACCCATGAGTTTTATTGCGCGTCTGCGTGAAGATATTGAGAACGTCCGCCAGCACGACCCTGCTGCGCGCGGCGCTGTCGAGATTGCGCTGAACTATTCGGGTATGCACGCGATTTGGGTTCACCGTCTGACCCATAAGCTCTGGCAGAAGGATGAGACGAAGGCTCTGGCTCGTACTCTCTCGCAGTTTGCTCGTTTTCTGACCGGTGTGGAGATTCACCCCGGTGCGACCATTGGCCGCCGTTTCTTCATTGATCACGGCATGGGCATTGTCATTGGTGAGACCGCTGAGGTTGGTGACGACGTGATGCTGTACCACGGCGTGACCCTGGGCGGTCGCTCCCTGGAGAAGGTGAAGCGTCACCCCACCATTGGTGACCGTGTGACCATTGGTGCCGGTGCTAAGGTACTGGGTCCGGTGGTTATTGGTGCCGATAGCGCTATTGGTGCGAACGCCGTGGTCGTCAACGATCACCCCGCTGATTCGATTATTACCGGCATTCCGGCGAAGCATCGCCCGCGTACCCCGGAGAAGAAGAAGCCGCTGGTGGACGCTGTGGAGTATATTGACCCCGCCATGTGGATTTAGCGCTTGGCAAGCGTTTTGAGGCGGTAGAGGCGCACCTGGCGGCTTCTCACGAGGCTCCGCGCTCCTCACCGGGCTCCGCAGGTCTTCTCCCCTGCTATACGCCCCTCAAGATACCCCTGAGGCATCTCGGGGGGTGCCCCATCAAGACATAACGAAAGCCCGCCTTCGACCGGATTCTCATCCAGCCGAAGGCGGGCTTTGACGTATTCAGCTACGTGAGCTTAGTGAACGTGAATGTCCGCTGCGTTCACCTCGGAACGGTCACCGCTCCACATGGTGTGGAAGGCGCCCTCTTCGTCAATACGACCGTAGGTGTGCGCACCAAAGAAGTCACGCTGACCCTGAATCAGGGATGCGGGCAGGCGGTCGCGGCGCAGGCCGTCGTAGTAGGACAGTGCGGAAGCGAATACCGGCACGGGGATGCCCAGTGCGGTTGCCTTAGCCACCACGCGACGCCAGGAAGGAACGAGCTCCTCCATGAGGTTCTTGAAGGCGGGTGCCAGCAGCATGTTTGCGGGTGCTTCGCCTGCGTAGGCAGCCATGATGTCGCCCAGCAGCTCGGCGCGGATGATGCAGCCTGCACGCCACAGCGATGCGATGGTGTCCAGCTTCAGGTCCCAACCGTATTCCTTGCCTGCGCGGGTGAGCAGGTCCATGCCCTGTGCGTACGCAACGAGCTTGGATGCGAAGAGTGCGCGGCGCACGTCCTCAACGAACTCGGGGTCGCCTGCACCGATGCCGGTGGTTGCAATCAGGCCTGCGGGCAGTTCGCGCTGTGCCTGCTCGCGCTGCTCACGCTCGGAGGAGGAGAGGGCGCGTGCGAACACGGACTCTGCGATAGCGGAGACGGGGGAACCGAGGTCCAGGCCAGCCTTAGCGGTCCACAGGCCGGTACCCTTCTGGCCCGCTGCGTCAACAATAACGTCAACCAGGGGCTTGCCGGTCTTTGCGTCTACCTGTGCGAGCACCTCAGCGGTGATTTCGATCAGGTAGGAGCTCAGGTCGCCTTCGTTCCAGGTCTTGAAGATTTCTGCCTGCTGTGCCGGCTCAATGCCTGCGATGGAGCGCAGAATGTCGTAAGCTTCGCCGATCACCTGCATGTCGGCGTACTCGATGCCGTTGTGGACCATCTTCACGAAGTGACCCGCACCGTCGGTGGAGATCCATGCGCAGCAGGGTGCGCCGTCCTGCGGTGCCTTCGCTGCGATCTTTTCGAGCAGCGGGCCCAGGTGCTTGTAGGACTCTGCGGAGCCGCCGGGCATCATGGAGGGGCCCCAGAGAGCGCCCTCTTCGCCGCCGGAGACGCCAACGCCTACGAAGTGCAGGCCCTTTTCAGCCAGGGCGTGCTCGCGACGGATGGTGTCGGGGAAGTGGGAGTTACCGCCGTCGATGATGATGTCGCCCTCATCGAGCATGGGGGTGAGCTGCTCGATAACTGCGTCGACGGGTGCGCCCGCCTTGACCATAATCAGGATGCGGCGGGGAGACTCGAGGGAGTCAACGAGTTCCTGCAGGGACTCGGTACGGATGAAGTCGCCGTCTGCGCCGTGCTCAGCCAGCAGTGCGTCGGTCTTCTCTACGGAACGGTTGTGCAGTGCCACGGTGTAGCCGTTACGTGCCAGGTTGCGGGCGAGGTTTGCGCCCATGACAGCAAGGCCGGTGACACCAATCTGTGCCTTCTTGTTTTCAGTCATGTATATAAGGATACGCGCTTAGGGCAGGCTATATATAGGTGGACTGCAGTTTTATGCTTGGAGGAATCACAGTTCCGGCTGGATTATCTTCGTGAGCTTCCCGCCGGGCACCCTCGCGGCGGGTAGTGGGTAAAGAAAAACCGGGTAAACAAAACTGGGTAAACAAAAACCCCGGCACCTTGCGGTACCGGGGTAATCGGTGGGTCCTACCGGGATCGAACCGATGACATCCACGGTGTAAACGTGGCGCTCTACCAGCTGAGCTAAAGACCCGTAGTTCTCACTGTTTCGTTTCCGTTCCAGTGGCGAACACAAGAAAAAACTATACGGGCTTCTGGTGCGACATGCAAATCCATAGCACGTGTTCTATGTCTCAATATTTTTTTCATTTTCCCACCGCACCCCACACTAAGCCACAACAAGTCATGTTGGGCAATTACCTTTTAGGTAGGTCATACCCCTTCCTTCCGCGCCATTCCGCCAACCCCGTCATTCCGCGCTATTTAGGTACAAAAAGACCCTAACTAGTACTTTTGATGCGCATATTTTCCACTCAGATAGTCACAATGCGAAACCCACATCACAAAAACCTTCGTTTGATGCCAAGAAGCCCACATTTAGGTCTAAGATAGTAGAGATAAGTAGCGAAGTAGACCCCACGGATCTATGGCGCTAAACACAAAGATTGTTCGACAACGCAACATCGCGGGCGGGCGATCTCACAACCGCACAGAAGAGAGGTTGGATTAGTTTGGCTAACGTACCGAACGAGCACTCCCTGAGCACCCTTCTTGATGGCCTCAAGGACATCGACGTAGAAGAGACCCAGGAATGGGCTGAGTCCCTCGAGGACCTTATCAAGACTCACGGCACCGAGCGTGCAGAGTACATCCTTCGCGCACTGCTCAAGGAAGCTGGCGAGAAGGGCGTTAAGGTCCCGACTCTGGTCAAGACCGACTACATCAACACCATCCCCGTCGACCAGCAGCCCGAGTACCCCGGTGATGAGGAACTCGAGCGCCAGTACCGCGCATGGATTCGTTGGAACGCAGCAATTATGGTTCAGCGTGCCCAGAAGAAGGGTATCGGCGTTGGCGGTCACATCTCCACCTTCGCAGGTGTGGCTGACCTCTACGAAATGGGCCAGAACCACTTCTTCCGCGGCCGTAACCACCCCGGTGGCGGCGACCAGGTCTTCTTCCAGGGTCACTCCTCCCCCGGTGTCTACTCCCGCGCATTCGTTGAGGGCGTCCTGAGCGAAGACCAGATGGACGGCTTCCGTCAGGAGAAGACCAAGGGCGCAGACGGTATTCCTTCGTACCCGCACCCCCGTTGCATGCCCGAGTTCTGGCAGTTCCCGACCGTTTCCATGGGTCTGGGCCCCCTGAACGCAATCCACCAGGCATCCTTCAACAAGTACCTGCACAACCACAAGATCAAGGACACCTCCGAGCAGCACGTCTGGGCATTCCTGGGCGACGGCGAAATGGACGAGCCCGAGTCGCGTGGTGCACTGCAGCTGGCTGCAAACGAGCACCTGGACAACCTGACCTTCGTCGTCAACTGCAACCTGCAGCGTCTGGACGGCCCCGTTCGCGGTAACGGCAAGATCGTTCAGGAGCTCGAGGCATTCTTCCGCGGTGCAGGCTGGCACGTCATCAAGGTCCTGTGGGGCTCCGACTACGACGAGCTGCTCAAGAAGGACAAGAGCGGCAAGCTCATCCAGCTGATGAACGAAACCCTCGACGGTGACTACCAGACCTTCCGCGGTGAAGACGGCGGCTACATCCGCGAGCACTTCTTCGGCAAGTACCCCGAGACCAAGGAACTGGTTGCAGACCTGACCGACGAGCAGATCTTCAACCTGCGTCTGGGTGGCCACGACGACAAGAAGATCTACGCAGCCTACAAGGAAGCTATGGAGACCAAAGGGCAAGCCCACCGTCATCCTGGCACAGTCCATTAAGGGTGCGGAGCTCGGCCCGTTCTTCGAGGCACGTAACTCCACCCACCAGATCAAGAAGTTCACCATGGAAGCACTGAAGGGCTTCCGTGACCACCTGAACATCCCCATCTCCGACGAGGAGCTGGAGAAGGATCTGTACAACCCGCCGTACTACCTGCCCGAGGCAAACCACCCGGCACTGCAGTACATGCAGGCACGCCGTAAGGAACTCGGCGGTTACATCCCCGGCCGTGCAAACACCCAGCCTGAGATTATCCTGCCCGAGTCCAAGGTCTACGCACAGACCAAGAAGGGCTCCGGCAAGCAGACCGCTGCTACCACCATGGCGTTCGTCCGCCTGATGAAGGACCTCATGCGCGTGAAGGGCTTCGGTCACCGTATCGCTCCCATCACCCCCGATGAGGCACGTACCTTCGGTATGGACTCCTTCTTCCCCTCGGCTAAGCTGTACAACCCCAACGGCCAGAACTACGTGCCCGTTGACCACCAGCTCATGCTCACCTACACCGAGTCCCCCGAGGGCCAGATTGTTCACGTGGGTATTAACGAGGCAGGCGCAACCGCTGCATTCATCGCTCTGGGTTCGTCCTACGACACCCACGGCGAGCCGATGATCCCGATCTACATCTTCTACTCGATGTTCGGCTTCCAGCGCACCGGCGACTCCTTCTGGGCTGCTGCCGACCAGCTGTGCCGCGGCTTCGTCATCGGTGCAACCGCAGGTCGTACCACCCTGTCCGGTGAGGGTCTGCAGCACGCTGACGGTCACTCCCCGATTCTGGCGTCCACTAACCCGGCGTTCAAGATCTACGACCCGGCATACGGCTACGAGATTGCGCACATTGTGGAGCGCGGTATCGAGCAGATGTACGGCACCAAGGACGAAGACCACAACGTCATGTACTACCTGACCGTGTACAACGAGCCGATTCACCAGCCTGCTGAGCCGGCAAACGTTGACGTTGAGGGCATCATCAAGGGTATCCACAAGATCAGCGAGTCCCCGCTGACCTCCGGCCCCAAGGCACAGCTGCTGGCATCCGGCGTTGCTGTTCCGTGGGCTGAGAAGGCTCAGCAGCTGCTGGCTGAGGACTGGGGCGTCTCCGCAGACCTCTGGTCTGTCACCTCGTGGACCGAGCTGCGCCGCGACGGCATTGCCGCTGAGGAAGAGGCTCTGCTGAACCCGAACCAGCCCGCTCGCGTTCCTTACGTGACCCAGAAGCTGGCTGGCGCTGCTGGCCCGATCATCGCGACCACCGACTTCGCTTCGGATGTTCCCGACCAGATCCGCCAGTTCGTTCCGAACGACTTCGCAACCCTGGGTGCTGACGGCTTCGGCTTCGCAGACACCCGCCCGGGTGCACGTCGCTTCTTCCACATCGATGCAGAGTCGGTTGTTGTCCGCACCCTGCAGATGCTGGCAAAGCGCGGCGAGGTTGCAGCAGACGTTCCCGCGAAGGCATTCGCTAAGTACGACCTGCTGAACGTGAACGCTAACTCCGAGCTGGAGCAGCACTAAGCATTTAGCGGTAGAACCCCGGTTCTGCGTTAGAAGCTAAACGATGCCCCCGGTTGATGATTCATCAACCGGGGGCATTATATTTATTGGTTTTTGAGAACCCACTCTTTATATCGGAGATTAACTTCTGATAGCTGCTTTCGCTGTTCTTCTAGTTTTGTTTCATTATCCCGGATGAGCGGTTTTTGATACGAAGCTACAAGATTAGCAAGACCTTGAGCCATTCCTGTATCTTTACTGCATTGTGCTTCAATGACGCTGAGTCGAATTTCTTCTTCTGATGCCGGGGCATTATTATCACCGCTAGCACGGGTTGCATTTGATAGTTCTTTTGTACCCCATTCTTCGTCGCCTTTTCGTGGCGTTAGACCTTTATCCGATAGGCATTTCCACCATGCTTCACGGTATTTTTTCCATTCAGGATGATTCATGGCAGCTGCATAGGATTCGCCGTGGATTCGACGATAGGCTTCTGTGAGGCCACTTTGCTCTTCGAGGCTGATGCCCGCGATCTCTTTCAACGTGGCTAAGATTTCAGGCATGCACTGTTCCATGATTTTTGTGTCATAGCCCCCGGATGATGGTGCATTCCCTCGCTTGTAGTTTCCATATTTGGCGGCGTATTCGGGGTTCCAGAGGCCAAACTCGCGACCGGACGAAAAGAATTTCCTATCTTCTACATCCGGGATATATATTTCATAGGATTGGCCGTGTTTTGCGAAACAGCGCTGCCTGAGAATTTCCAAGGCTCGAGTGTAATACTGGGAATTTTCATCTAAAAGGTCATTGTATTCTTCGAGTGGAGTAATGATTTGGTTGTTTTTATAGTCTAGAGTTGCTTGGGCTGTTTCATCACGTTCTAGTTGCGGGCCTGTAGAACAGGATGTGCAGGCTAACGTGAATGCAAACGTTATAGCCATTGCGGGTTGAAAGAATTTCTTGAGGTTCATAATTCTCCCTCCTTAATTGGATAAAGAATATGCGGTAGTAAAGAAAGCTGGGTTATGCTCTGGCGATAATCACCATGTAGTGCCCAGTAATACGGGTGCTTAGGGAATCAGTTGTCTATGCTAAGCCCTATGCTGAACCAAAGTTCAAGCAGGACTTCGGGCATGGGGGAATACCTACTAGTTTGGGAGCGCACCCATGACGAAAGGATCAAGCCGCTATGTGCAGACAATACACAGGGGGGTCTGCAGCGTCATGACTACTAGGAGAATGTTCTAGAGCTTCATCGTAAACTCCTAGTGTTTTGAGAAGGATATCCTTCTGCATGAGTGAGATACGTTTCAAGACCTGGTGTATGCCGAGTCGTTCTCTTAGATACAATCCCAATCTATGTAATCGGAATCATATTTAAGAGGTGGCTTCAATCTAGCACTCATTAAGGAGTCTTTTCAAGCAACAAATGAGTCATGTGTCACAAAATTTAAGAGTGTATGTGTATAATAAGGTCTGTAAAATTTGGCATTTTGCGCCATTTGTGTACCGATAATTTTTTACACAAATCTTTTATATGACTAAAATCACCTAAAAGATACTCTTTATGATAAGAACACGCATGCATGTTTTAACCGATGTAGCCCGGAGGTAACGACTATTACCTCCGGGCTACATCAGTTATAGAGGGTTAGCCGGCGAAGTGGCCGGTCACCTCCGCCAGACGCGTCGGATTCACCAGGTCAGGGTGCGTACCCTCCAGCAGCACCGAACGGAACGACGACGCATGCGCCGACCAACCCTCCGCATCCAGGTACGGCTGATCCTCATGCGGCACACCCACCAGCAACACGTCCCCTTCAAAGAACGCCTGCTCAGCACCACGCATCAGTGCCGCTGAAGCACGCATACTACCCAAGCACACGCCCAGCTTCTCCTCCGGTAGGTAACCCATCGCCGAACCCGCCCGCTGCAGACGCTCCAACGTACCCGGCAAATCAAGCCGCTCATCGGCGGCAGGCTCCGGCAAACCGCCCATACGCAACAGCGCGCGGAAGCTCTCCTGCTCATCCGGCGCAGGCACGCCCTGCCACTGCTCCGAAGGATACGCATCCAACAGGATGACGCGCTCAACCTGCGCACCCGCAGCCTGCGCCAGAGCCGCCACCTGCACCGCGGCAGTACCGCCCACAGACCAGCCCATCAACGCAAAACGACGCGGCAACGAACGCTCCGCCAGGGTCTTCTCGATCAGCTTCAGGTAGCCCTCAGCCAGCTCCTGCAAACTCGACGCAAACCCGGCATTCGGGTCAGAGAACGCCTCAGCCTGCACAGCATACACACCCTGCTGAGCCGGAAGATGCGAAAGGTACCCCGCATAGCACCAGCCCAAACCACCAGCAGGCGGCAGAATAAACAGCGGCGCGGGGGCACCGGTAGTATCGGGGACAACGGGCTGCTCACGCTGAGTCACAACGTGTTCGCGCTGAGTCAAAATGTGTTCGCGTAGGGGCAGAACCGGCGCGAACTCGGCACCCTCGCCGCGCTCGCCCGCAATGGACGCCGCCAAAGCCTGCACGGTCGGATGCGCAAACAGCGCACCAATGCTCACGCTCAGACCCAGCTGCTCCTCAACCGCGGCAATCACCTCAAGAGCCGCCAGCGAATGACCGCCCGATGCGAAGAGTCCTCATCCACGCCGAAACGCTCACGACCCAGCACGCCCGCAATAATCGAGCACAGCTGCTGCTCCAGCAGGCCGTGCGGACCCTCGGCATCGGAAGTCTGAGGGGTCAGGTCCAGGGACGCCAACAGCTTGCGGTCCGCCTTACCGGAGGGGCTCACCGGCAGAGCAGGCAGGGTGTGCCACAGGGTCGGAACCATGTAGTCCGGCAGAACCTGCGCACAATGCTCACGCGCCGCCTCCACCAGCTGCTCGGCACGCTCAGCGGGCACGTCGCCGACTTCCAGCACCGCCGCCAGGGCAGGCTCACGCAGGCCGCGGTACAGCAGAGCCACCGAAGCGCTCACGCCCTCAACCGCGGCAAGAGCCATCTCAATATCGCCCAGCTCCAGGCGCTGACCGCGCACCTTAATCTGGTAGTCCGTGCGGCCGCGGTAGCCAATGACGGCGCGACCATCGGGAAGAATCTCCCAGCACGCCAAATCGCCCGTACGGTACAGGCGCTGACTCTCACCGTTCAGCAGCGCGAGCGCACCGGCAGGAGCCTGCTCCACGAAAGCCGCCGCGGTCGCCTGCGGGTTGTTCTTGTAGCCGCGCGCCAACTGCACACCCGACAGGTGCAGTTCACCCGTCACACCCATCGGCACGGGGTGGCCGGTCGGGTCAAGAATCAGGGTGCCGGTGTTCCAGACCGGCTCGCCAATGGGCACGCTCTCGCGCTGCGGGTCGGTGGAGGTCTCCCAGAAGGTCACGTCCACCGCCGCCTCGGTCGGGCCGTACAGGTTCAGCGGGTACACGCCCAGAACCTCGCCCGCGGCCTGCACCTGGTCCTTCTGCAGCGCCTCACCCGAGCAAACCACATAGCGCAGGGGCTGCTCTCGATCCTGACCGAAGCCAGCATCCGCCAAGATGCGGCGCGCCGCCGGCGAAGAGGTCAGCGCCGACAGCATGGTCGGCACAAAGTGCACCGCCGTGACGGACTGCTCGGCAAACACACGCGCCAGGTAGGCGGGGTCGCGGTGACCCTCCGGGGCGGCAATGACCACGGCGGCACCCTCGGCGAGAGGCCAGTACAGCTCCCACACGTGCACGTCAAAGGAGATGGGGGTCTTGTGCAGAACGCGGTCGCCCTCCCCCACCGGAATCTGGTGCTGCTGCCAGCGCAGGCGGTTATCAATCGCGCGGTGGCTGATGGCAACGCCCTTAGGCCTGCCCGTAGAGCCGGAGGTGAAGAGCACGTAAGCATCCTCGTCCAGGCCGGTTTCGCGCCCGGAAGCTCCTCAGCGGCGGGTGCTGAGGAGGGAGCCCGGGTGGGCTCCTCTGCGCTCAGCAGCGGCAGGGTCTGCTCAGACAGTACGTACTGGGGCAGATTTGCGTGACGCTGCGGTTCCTGCGGGTTCAGCTCTTCCGCGCTCAGCGGCTGCAGACCGGGGCCGTGCAACAGCAGGGAACATTCGGCGTCCTCCATCATCACGCCCACACGCTCGGCGGGCAGGTCAGGAAGCACCGGCACGTAGGTGGCGCCAGCGTACAGCAGGGCGTACAGCGCCACGTACTGCTCGGCACCGCGGTGCACACGCAGACCCACCGCGTCGGAAGGGCGAACGCCCCAGTCCAGCAGCTGCGCGGCAAGCGCACGGGCGCGCTCGTCCAGCTCGGCGTAGGTGAGGGCGCGGTCAAAAGCGTAGGCGCGCTCCGACTCGGGGGTGAGCACCTCACCGGGCGCGGGGGCAGAATCCAGCACGGCGAGCGCCTGCGGATGCGCCGCCACCGCATCACGGAAGCGACCCAGCAGGGTCTTGTACTCCAGCGGGTGGTCGGTAAGCGCCGGGGCGGTCAGCTCGCGCAGGGTCGCAAGCTCCGCCTCGGTCGCCAAGCCGAGATTGTTCAGGGAGGCGTCCTCGCGCTGCGCCTCCGCCGCGTAGGCGGGCAGCACTCGCACAGGCGGGCGGCGTGACGTTCCAGCTCCTCAGTGGTGTAGAGCGCCGGGTTCATGTCAATCTCGCAGGAGATGCTGTTGCCGCGGCCGGGCATGCCGCGCAGGGTGAAGGTCGCATCGGCAACCGGACCGGCAGAGATATTGTGAATGCGCGCGGTCGGTACCGCGGATCCGGACTCGTCCTTGGAGGGTGCCGCCAGCGGCAGCACCGCGTCAAAGGGCACCACGTTAATCTGCGCACCAAACAGCCTGGAATGGGCATTACGCGCGGTACGCTCGAGGTCTTCCTGACGAGCCAGCGGATGCTCCGCGTTGCGGGCGTACTGTTCCTTCACTGAGTGCAGGGATTCCGCGATGGGGCCGGTCGCCGCAACCTGCACCGGCAGAACGTTCACCGCGGTACAGCCGGTCTGCGCGCTCGCCGTGCCCAGGGTGCGGGTCGCCTCCGGCAGGGTGCGGGCGAACATGCGGTTCATCTGCGGCACGCCGAACGAAGCCTGCGGGTAGCCGCCCACACGCGCCAGGTACGAGCCGACGGCGGCGGTCGCCAACACGGGCCAGGAGACGGCGTGCTGCTTTGCCGCATCCAGCAGGGCCTGCTGGGTGGGCGTATCAATGCTGAACGCCAGGCGCACAGACTGCGCCGACGGGGAGGCGGTACGACCCGCCAGCGAGGTGTCTTCCTGCTCCAGGGCGCCGCTCGCCTCCCAGAAGGCGACGTCTTCATCACGGGCGGTGGAGGCGGCATCGTCCGCGTCGAGCAGCTGCTGCAGGCTCATGCGACGGGTTGCCGGAACCGGCTGACCGGCGGACAGGGCGCGGTATATCGCCGCCACGCGGGAGAGGCCGTTGAACGCGGCGAATCCGTCGGCAACCACGTGGGAGAAGGAATGGTACACCCAGAGGAACCCGCCGTAACGCACCACTGCGCTACGCACGGTCACGCCCTCATCGGTGGCGAGGGGCTGGGCGAGCAGGCGCTGCGCCCAGGCGCGCACCGGCGCGGGCAAATCAGAGTCAGGCAGGGCTGATTCGGGCAGGTCAGAGGCGTTCTCCTCCCCCGCCTCTGCGGTGCCGTTCAGCTCGCCCTCCTCCAGTTCGCCCCCGTCCAGTTCGCCTCCGTCCACGAGCAGGTCAATACCCTCGAGGAACGCCTCAAGCGGCAGAATCTGCTGGGAGGCGGCACCATCGGCAATGCGGGTGCGCACGCGGAAACCCTCGTTCTCGCGGTAGAGCTGTTCAAAAGCCTCACGCAGCAGAGCGAGGTCGGTATCTGCGGGGCATTGCAGAACCTCCGCAGTGTTGTAGCAGGGGTTCGTCGGGTCAATCGCGGCGGCAAAGTAGATGCCGCGCGCGTTAGTGGTCAGCGGCAGCCAGGGGCTGTCAGCGCTGTGCTGTGCGGAGGGGTTCGCGGCGGTGCGAAGGTCGGAAGCAGTCCCGAAGCTAGCGGGTGCGGTAGTATCAGCTACGCCCATGGTGGCCTCTCAAAGGTCTGGATTAGGGGTCTGGATTAGGGATGATATGCGGTGTGTAAAAGGTAGGCTACTGCCCCGCCGCTTCACGCTGACAGAAGTGCGCTGGCAGAAGTGCGCTGACAGGGGTAAACGCAGCCACACAACACGGCACAAAACCTGCGCAAAGAAAAACGAGGCGAGTAGCAAACACCCCGGGCACCCGCCTGCATTCGCGGCAGGCGGGCACTCGGGGTGCGGTAACGCTTAGCCCAGGCGGGAGGCGATGAACTCCACGGTCGGGTTCTCTACCAGCTCGGTAAACTCAATCACGGCGCCCTCAGCGGCAAGGTCGTCGAGCAGGGCGAATGCGCCCATAGAGTCCATGCCTAGGGAGAACAGGTCGGTGGTCGGCTCGTCAAAGGCGGTCTGCAGGGAGTCGGGCTCGACGATGTACTTCTCCATGATGGGGCGCAGGGTCTCAAATGCGGACATTTTTCTCCTCAATAGGGGTAGGAATAAGGGCGTACGGTTTAGCCGAAAATGGTCTAGTTCAAAGGGTTTAGCCGAAAATTTCGGCAAGCTTGGCGCGCAGTTCGCGGCGAGAAATCTTACCCACGTTCGTGGTGGGCAGCTCCTGCAGAACCTGCACGCGCTCCGGGATCTTGAAGTCGGCGAGCTTCTTCGAGGTGAAGAACTCGTGCATCGTGCGGCGCGGGTTTTCGCCCAGGTCGGCGCCTTCCTGCGGCACAATGACCAGGCCCACACGCTCGCCCACAGTCTCATCCGGGATGCCCAGAACCACGGCGTCAAAACGTCGGGGTGGGTCAGCGCCAGCTCTTCGATTTCGTCCACGGCAATCTTCTCGCCGTTGCGGTTAATCTGGTCCTTCGCGCGGCCGGTCACCTCAAGATACTTGCCGGCAACCAGACGCACAATGTCGCCGGTGCGGTAGAAACCGTCCTCGGTGAAGCCGTAACGGTTCGCGTTCTCCTCCAGGTAGTAGCCGCGAATCGTGTACGGGCCGCGGGTGAGCAGGTGGCCGCTCTCGCCGCGCTTAACCGGCTGATCCTGATCATCAACAATCAGGATTTCGTCGTCGGGGCTAATCGGGTAACCCTGAGTCCTCAGACGCATCTCAATCGGGTCGGTCGAGCGGGTGTAGTTCACCAGGCCCTCAGCCATGCCGAACACCTGCTGAACGGTGCAGCCGAGCACCGACTCAATCTTGCCTGCAACCGCCGGAGCCAGCTTCGAACCGCCCACCTGCAGGGTCTGCAGGGACGGCAGGGACACGCCGCGCTTCTCCGCGGAGGCGACCCACGCCTGAGCCAGCGGCGGCACCAGCGCGGAGGTGGTCACGCCCTCCATCTCAATGAGGTGGAACGCAGTCTGCGGGGACGGATCCGCCGCAAACACCAGCTTGCCGGAGGCGCACATGACGCCCAGAATACCGGGCGAGCTCATCGTGAAGTTGTGGGCGGCGGGCAGCACCACGAGCATGGTCGTGTTGTTGTTCAGCTTGCAGATATCGACCGAGCCGCGCACCGAGTACAGGTAGGCGGCGTGGGTGCGAGGAATCAGCTTCGAAATGCCGGTCGTACCGCCGGAGAGCTGCAGGAACGCCACCTGCTCGCTCGCACGCAGGTTCTCGGTGTTCTGAATGACACCGGGCACGAACTCTTCAGCGAGCTCCTCTTCGGTCAGCGGGGTCAGCGGCTCCGCAACGTCAATAGCAACCGGCGGCTCCAGGGAGTTCTTGCGCAGCTCGGCGGCAACGTCCTCGTGCAGGGCGGTGAAATCTGCGCCCGGGGTCAGCGAAGAGAACACGTGCGCCGCAGCGTCGGTGCGGGTCGCAAAGTGCACGAGCTCGGTGGTGCGGTGCTGCGGCAGGCAGAACACCGGCAGCGCCGCCGCCCAGAAAATACCCAGCAGGTACACCAGGTACTCGGCGGTGTTACCCAGCTGCAGCAGCACACGGTCGCCCGGCTGCACGCCAGCCTGAACGAGGCGCGCCGCAGCGGCACGACCTGCCGCCTCCAGCTCACCGTAGGAGAGGCGAATCTGCTGGGGCTTGCCGTCCTCATCGAGCTGCGCGTGCGAGAGCGCCACCAGCGCCGGGAAGTGCGGCTTTGCGCGGCATGTATCTAGCAGGAACTCGGGGATAGTCTGGTCAATCCAGTAGCCGGCTTCGCGGTACTTCGCGGCAAAAGACTCGGGGATGAGCGGCGTGGGGGCCAGGGGGCTACGTTCTACGGTCATCTTCTCTCGATTTCTGTGTCGTTTGCGGTTTCTATAGCGCTCACGTGCTGCGTGCGTTCGCAGCGTGATGCCATCTCGTCAATGAGGGCGGGTGCGCAACCTGCGCCGGGTACCCTTCGGCACCCCTCGCGGCGCGGTAGTGTTGCACTTCTCTTAGGCTGTGCTTCTCTAGGATACGGGCGCGGCGGTGTTTACCCTAACAGGACCCCCGCACGCCCACCATGCGGGGTGTGCTCTACCCGTGCAGGATTCATAGGCGACCTCTCGCTACTCCTCAGCTAAGCTCCGCTCAGCGCGCTCAGCCTCCCGGCAGGCAGCAATAATACGCTCCAACGCCGGCACAATTGCACCGCGCCAGCACGCATAATCGTGACCGCCGTTGAAGGCCGTGCAACGCGCATTCTTCAGGCCCAGCTTTTCCAGGCGCTCCTTCAACTCGCGGTGAGGCGGTACCAGAACCCACTCCTGCTCCCCCACCTCAATCTCAAGGTACAGGTGGCGCAGGCGATCAATCTCGCCCGCCGCCTCCAGCTCGTCCAGGCGGTCCATGACCTGCGGTTGCCACAGCGACGAAGACTGCGCGATTGCGCCGCCAAACGCCTCCGGGCGGCTCAGCACCGCCAGCAGGGAGGACAGACCGCCCAGCGACTGACCGTTAATCACAATGTTCTGCGGCGCGGTCTTAATGCCGTGCACTGCCTCCAGGTGCGGGAACGCGATCTCTACCAGGTAGTCGGCAATCGGGTTGTCGCCGTTCAGCTCCTTCCAGCGGTTCTCACGACCGCCAGAGTGCAGGAAGAACACGTGCATCGCCGGAATACGACCTGCCTCGTGGGCACGATTGAGGGTGTGCTCCATACCCTGGCTGAACCACATCTCACCGTCGAACTGGATGAACAGCGGCGCATCCGGGGCGGGGTCACCCACGCGGCCGAGCACATACTGGTGACCATCAGAGGTCTGCATCCACTCGGGGGCGGGCAGCGCGTCAATCTCTTCCTGAGTCAGGAGGAACTCCTGCACCGGCGCGTGCTCAAGCTGCACCACACCCATGCAACGACCGATACGGTTGCACGCGGTCTCGGGGTTCAGCGGGTCGCCCTCGCCGGAGTCCAGAGCGGCGCGCAGGCGCACCTGGTCGTCATCACCCAGCCAGGCGGGGCGCTCGCCGGGCAGCGCCGGCAAGAAGTTGTAGGGAGGCACGCCAGGTGGTTTCCATCTGTATGCTCAGCTGCCACCAGCCAGTGCCCCTCGATGCGGGCCATGAGGGAACGGTCAAGGTTCTTCTCATCGGTCAGGCGGTTAATGAACATGAGCACCTGCTCCGCCTGCTCGTTGTGGTACAGGAAGGTGACGATGCGTTCGTTCTCGCTGATACTACCGTCTTCGCGGTGCACCGGCTCGATAATGGGGGTGCCTTCGGAGACGACCTCAACGATGCGGGCATTCAGCTCTTCGGGGCTGACCGCCTCAGCGATGAGGGCGCTGATGAGGGGCTGTCCACGCGCGGTGCCGGTACGGGGCGCGGGATCTTGGGAGGGAGGGCGCACGGTCGGCGCAACGGTACGCGGCTGCGCCGAAGTAGCCTGTTCAGAAGTGTTCTGCGCAGAAGTATTCTGGGCAGAAATACTCTGCGCGGGAACGGTCGCGGTGGGTTCGTGCTCGCCCAACGGTTCCTCCTTGGTCTGTGGAAACACTCAATCGGTGAGAATCGGTGAGGAGGCGCATTATTGTTAGTTAGCCTCTACTACCTCACTCTATGGTATCCCTTACCCAAACTCCAGCCAAAGGAAAAAGCGAAAGAACCAAAAGATGACATTCATGACAGCGAACACACGCTGCTAAAACCCAAGCACGAAGCCGCCGCAGCCTTACCCAGACCGGCTCAGCCCCGCCCAGACCGGCTCAGCCCCGCCCAGACCGGCTCAGAGCAACCCAGCCCAGCCCCGCCCAGACCAGCTCATCCCAACCCAGCTCAAAAGTTAAAGAGATGAGGCACCGAGACCGTGCATCAAACCTCTCAAGTCGCAACTTTCAAAGTCTCATGCGGCAGTCTCGGTGCCTCATCTGCGGGTTCCCAAAATGGAACCTACCCAGTGCTCGTTTCCGTTCATGCGTCAAAGACGGGCGAGCACCGGGTAGGCGCCCTACGCGCAGGGGATCCTGGGTCCCTCAGATCCTAACGTTCACTGCTTGGCGCAATGCCGAGCTTTTCCACCCGTACTGAGACAGGTGGCGCAAACTCCCACGCGGCTTAGGGGCGAAAACTTATTTGCTTTCGCGGGCCGCCGAAATAGCGTCAGCGGCAATATGAATTGATTGGTTCTCCTTAGGAATCACCAGAGGAGTACCAGTGCATGGATCAGGAATAATGACCGATTGCAGGTCAAAAACTTCCTGAATAAGTTCCGGTGTAATTATCGCACGCGGATCGCCCTGAGCGATAATCCGACCCTGCTTCATTAACACAACATGAGTAGCATACCTGAAAGCAAGGTTCAGGTCATGCAACACCACGGCTACTGTTCGACCTTCGGAGTGCAACTTCTTCGTCAGGTTCAGCACCTCAATCTGGTGCGTGATATCCAGGTAGGTGGTCGGCTCATCCAGCAGAATCAGCGGGGTCTGCTGCGCCAGGGTCATGGCAATCCACACACGCTGACGCTGACCGCCGGACAGCGCCTCAATGGGACGCTCAGCAAGCTCCAGCACGTTCGCCGCCTGCATCGCCTCCACGCAGGCTTGCTCATCCTCATCGGACCAGGAGCGCAGCAGCGACTGGTGCGGGTAGCGGCCGCGCGCCACCACATCCGCCACGGTCACGCCGCTGGGCGCCTCCGGGGTCTGCGGCAGCATCGCCAGAATCTTGGCGATAGCGCGGGACTTCATCTGCGGCAGCGGGGTACCGTCCAGTCGAACCTCACCCTCCTTGAGCGGGTTCACACGGGCAAGAGCCTTCAGGGTGGTCGACTTGCCGCAGGCGTTCGGGCCCAGGATAACGGTCAGCTCCCCCTCCGGCACCTGAAAATCTACCCCGTTGAGCACCGTATGCTCACCGTAGGCAACCACCATGTTCTCGCCTTCAAGGCGGGTCGTCACACTAGTGTTCACTAGCCCTTCTTCCTTTCGAGGTAAATCAGGTAGATCAGGTACAGGCCGCCAATCGCGCCGGTCACCACACCCACCTGAATGATGCGTCCGGGAACAGCGAATCGGCCAATCAGGTCAGAGCCGAGCACCATGAGCGCACCCATAAGTGCCGCGGAGGTGAAACCCACCCCGCCACTACGAGACAGGGTCTTCGCGATGTGCGGTGCCGCCAAGGCGACAAAGGCAATCGGACCGGTCGTCGCGGTCGCCAGCGAAACCAGAAGCACACCGATAAACAGCGCCGCCACACGGTACGCGTTCACGCTCACACCCAAACCGGATGCCACCTGGTCACCAAAACGAATCGCACCCAGCGGGCGGACCAGCATCAGCAGTAGCGGAGTCACCACGAAAAGCAGACCCATCAGCGCGTAGGTACGCTCCCACGTGATGTCATTGAGCGAACCGGCAAGCCAGGACGCCGCGGTCTGCGCCTGAGTCAGCGAAGCACGCACCACCAGCAGCGCATTGAACGCCGCCAGGGTCGAACCCACACCAATACCGACCAGCACCAGGCGGAAGCCATGCAGGCCCGTGCGGCGCGTCAACAGCCACACCAGCACCGAAGTCGCCAAGCCACCAGCCACAGCGCCCAGAGCAACCTCAACGGGACCGGAATTGAAGACAATAATCTGCAACAGCGCACCGGTCGCGGCACCATTCGTGAAGCCGATAATATCCGGCGAACCCAGGGCATTTACCCGAAATCACCTGGAAAATCGCACCCGACAGACCAAGCGCCGCACCCACCAGAAGCGCCGCCACAATACGCGCCGCACGCTGCTGAGCGAAAGTCACAGCAATCTGCTTACCCTCACCCATCAACGCCGGAATGACCTTCTCCGGGGCGAGCTTATAATCACCCTGCAACATGCCCCAAAACGCCAGCGCCGCAATCAGCACCACCAACGCCACATTCAGGATCAGCACACGCCACGGCACCTGAGCACTCAGCGGACCGCGCACAGTCAACACCGGGCGGCCACCCAAATCGCGGCCGCTACGACGCGCAGAACGATTAGCGGAGCTGGTGGCAGTCGCCGTCGAAACAGCGGAAGAATTCGACATCAGAGAGCCTCCACCTTACGACGAGTCATCAAGAACAAGAACACCGGGGCACCGGCAAGAGTCGCCACAATACCCACCTGAGTCTCCTGCGGAGCCACCAGCACACGCGCCAACACGTCAGCACACAGCAGCCACACCGGACCCAACAGCGCCGAACCATAATTCACCCAGCGCACATCATTACCGAGCAAAGCACGCACCACAAACGGCACCGCCAAACCCACAAACCAATCGGACCCACCGCAGCAGTCGCTGCACCGGCAAGCACCGTCACCGCCAGCAACGTCAAATTCTGGGTCGTACGCACACTCACGCCGAGGCTGGTCGCCGCCTCCTCGCCCATACTCAGAGCATTAATCGCAGGAGCCACAAAGAACGCCACCAGCATACCCAGCACAATCACCGGACCCACCGTGGACGCGATATCCATACCGCGGCCCTCCAGCGAACCGGCAACCCACACACGGAACTCGTTATACGCATCCTGATCAGCCAAAATCAGGCCCTGCGCAATCGCCGACAGCGCCGCAGAAATCGCCACACCCGCCAGAGCGAGCTTCACAATCGATCCGTCACGGCCACGACCCAGCGTGTACACCAGCACCGCAGCCAACGCGCCACCAATCGTCGCAGCAACCATGTACTGCCAAATACCCATCACGCCAAAAACCACCACGGAGCCAATCACAGCCACCGCAGCACCGGCGTTCACGCCCATCAGGCCGGGCTCAGCCAGCGGGTTACGAGTCAACGACTGCATCAGAGAACCGGCAATAGCCAACGCCGCACCCGCCGCAAGACCCACCAGGGTACGCGGAATGCGCTGCTCCATCACAATCGTCTGCGCCTGCTCAGAAGCAGTGCCATTGAAAACAGCCAGAACCTGATCCGGCGGAAGATTATTCGACCCGAACAGCAAAGAAGCAGCCACAGCCCCCACCAAAAGCACCGCAAACAAGAACAGAAAAGCCAGGCGCTTACCCAACTTCTGCCCCTGAATCACAGAACCCTGACGGGACGTACTCTCCTGCTGAACATCTCGGGACAATGAGCTCGTGCGGGCCACTATGCTCCTTATGCTCGATACAAGAAAACGGGGAGGCACACCCGGCGCACCCACACCACACGAGGGGCACCCGGCACACCGGTAGATAATGAGAGAAACGCCGGAGCGGGCGGGTTACTCCCCACCCGCATCCGACGTTAAGTCTTAGCGCTTACGGGTCAGCAGCAGCGCAGCGGCACCCACAATGCTTACGCCCAGAACCACCACGCCAATCCACGGGAACGCAGCACCGTAAGTCACGGTCTGAACGGTGGATGCGGTGTTAGCCGCGCCCGAAGCTGAAGCGCTCGGGTTCGACGCAGTACCGCGCGCAGAAGACGAAGAAGATGCGCTCGCCGAAGCGGTCGCCTTCTTCTGGGCATTTGCAGAAGCCGAAGCAGCAGGCGCAGCGGAAGAGCCAGAGGTACCGGAGGTACCGGAAGAGTCAGCTTCCGCGTTCAGGCGGTCGTACTCCTCCTTAGTGATGGTGTTGCCCTCAGCGTCGGTGTACACGGTCTCAGCCTCAGCCGCGCCACCTGCAGAACCATTCGAGGAGCCGTTCGAACCACCATTGGACGAGGACTCGTTGGAATCGTTAGAGCCCTGAGCCTCGTCTGCAGAGTCTGAGTTGTTAGAGTTCGAGCCGCCGTTCGAGGAACCACCGTTGCTCTTCGAGCTGGAAGAGCCGCGGTTCGAGGAAGAACCCGAAGAGTTCGAGGAGGAATTATCCGAACCGCCCTCACCCACCACGGTGAACTCGGGGCTACGGTTGCTGTACGCCTCGGTGCCCAGGTACTTGCCGTCCTTGTCACGCTTCTCACCAGTTGCAAGGAAACGCAGAGTGTGAGTGCCAGCGCCAACATCCGGCAGAACGAAGGAACCGGAGACGTTACCGTTGCCATCGGTCTTCTGCTGGTGCACCACGCAAGCGCCCTGTGCCGCATCGGAGGGGCACAGGTTACCGTCGTCCACCTTCACGGACACCACAGTGTTTGCGGGGAAGCCGCTCACGCTAAAGGAAATCACGCCGTGCTCGCTCACAGAGGAGGAAACAGTCGAAGAGGTGCCGGGGGTAGATGCCTTCGCACCGCCCGGAGGCAGAGCGGATGCAGTGCCAACGCCCAAGCCCAGCGCCAGGGTTGCGGCAGCGCAGGCGGTCAGCGCCTTAGAGGTCAGGGATGCCTTCGGGGCTCCCGAAAAAGGTGCACGCATGGTGGTCCTTTCAAAATTACCGGGGTCGAAGCTGAACGCTACCGGGTTCGTGTCAGTGAAGTTCAGTAGGTCGGTGCAGTTCAGCGGGTCGTGACCCGAGTGGTTGGAGGGGCACCCGGCCCACTCCCCTGTTCAAGGGTGCGGAGTCAAGAGTACGGGGCGTGAGCCGGTGCCGATATGAATGTGTGGTCAGAGAGCTTACTTCTTGGAGGTGCGCAACAGCAGAGCCGCAGCCAAAACCACCAGGCCAGCCGCCGATAGCAGCAGGTTATTGGCGTTGTTGACCAGCCACTTGGTCAGACCGGTCAGCTCGGTACCCTTAATGACCGGGCCCTGCGCCTTGGTGCCTGTTGCGGAGTTCTGAGTTCCCTGGGCGTTCTGCGAGTTCTGCGAACCAGCGGCTGCCTTCACAGCCTTCTTTGCGTTGGCTTCGGTCTTCTGCACAGTGGCTGCCAGGTTCTTCTGCGCGCCCTGAACCTTCGCCTTAGCCTGCACGCGGTTCACAACCGGAGCGGTGCTCTGCGACAGGGCGGCGAGGGATGCGTCCACGTCGGTAGCGCGGGTGCTGATGCGGCCGCCCGCGTTACGCATGGGCACAGGTGCCGTGGAGGTTGCGGTTGAGGGGTGCTCGTTCAGCTCTTCGACCAGCTGGTCGGAGGCGTCCTGCTCATCGCGAGAAACATCCTGACGAGGGGTAACAGCACGTTCCACGGTCATGTCAGCAAAACCGAGCACCGCATTTTCAGCGCCCTGGTTGCCGTTGTGCACAACCACGCGGTAGGTTGCGGCGGGCATGCTCACACTGGTTTCGTAGCTGAAGCTGCGGTTGCCGTCCAGACGCTTCCAGCCGGAGCCGTAGAGGGTCTGCGGGGAGTTGCCGAGGTAGGTCGCGGCGTACACCCAGGTGCCCGGTTCAGCGTTCGGCACGGTCACGGTCACGGTGGAGCCGTCACGGCTCACCTGCACGCCATTGCCGTTGGTCAGTTCGGAGGCGTTGACCGGCTCGGGCGCGTCACCGGGGGCGTACTCGCCGATGGTGAAGGTGGTGTTGATGCCACCCTGGCTATTGGCACCGCCGTAGGTTCCGGATCGGTCGCCCTCACGCAGGCTACCGGTCAGCAGGCGCAGGGTGTGCTCACCGGAGGCGTACTTGGCGGCGTCTTCGTCATTCTTGAAGGCTGCGTTGTCGCGGGTGGGCAGGTCAATCCAGGCGTCGATATGGCCGTTCTCATCGGGGGTGATGACAGCCCAGATGGTGCGGTTGTCGTTGACCGCGGTGGCGTCGTTACGGGATACCTTGCCGTCGTCAATCTTCAGACCGATAACGGATGCCTTCTTGTCTTCAGGGTTGCACCAGCCGTCACCGGTCAGGTGCAGCTTGCCGCCCTGAACCGCCTTGGGGTTCTCGATGCTCAGGCGCGGGGTGAAGGAGCCGTCAGCGGGGGCGCAGGTTTTCGAGTCTTCGCTGGGTGCCGGGGTGGGGTCTGCAGTAGGTGCCGGGGTGGGGTCTGCAGTAGGTGCCGGGGTGGGGTCTGCAGTAGGTGCCGGGGTGGGTTCTGCGGTAGCAGAGGGATCCGCGGTAGGCTCGGCAGTCGCAGAAGGCTCAGCGGTAGCAGAGGGCTCCGCAGTAGGCTCGGCAGTCGCAGAAGGCTCTACAGTTGCGCTGGGCTCAGCGGTAGCAGAGGGATCCGCGGTCGGTGCCGGGCTCGGAGCCGGGTCGCTCAACGTAATATTCTGCGACACAGATGCACGACGGTCGTAGGTGTTGCCGTCCGCATCCGTACCGCCCAGGGAACCGGAAAGCACCTGAATACGGTGGCTGGTACCCTCCACGGTCCAGCCCTTGTTCTTCAGCTGTTCAGCGGTCAGACCGGTGTTTTCGGGGGTCGGCAGGGACACCTCAACCTCGAAGGTGCCGTCCTCCTTGGCAGTTGCCATGAAGTTCGCGGGCGAGTTGCCGCCCTTCTTGGTAATCGGGTTAATCGCCTGGTGCGCTTCATCCGGCAGGGCATCGAGGAACTTCACGGCGAACACTGCGCCGCGACCGGGTGCGGTGCTGGTAAAACCGGTGCCGCGCAGCACGAGCTTGCCTTCGCGCCACTTCTCGGTGGAGATAGTCACGGTAGCCTTATCAGCCTGCTGGGTGGCGGCGGGGGTGTCCGCGTAGGCGATGGTGGTGCCGGCCAGCACTGCTCCGGGGGTGATGAGCGCGCCGGCGAGAGCCACGACGGCACCGTAGCGGGCTGCGGTGCGTGCGGGTCGAGTTTCGGTCATTGTGGTCCTTGAGGATGGTGTGGTGGGTCGTGCGTCCCCTTCCCGCCGCGGGTCTAGGTCGCGGCGAGAAGGGTGGCGGAAGCTTCAGCGGGTGATTGCTTCACAGGGTATTTAGAACGGGATGTTTAGAGCGGAAGCGCCTTCTTGACGTCTTCGATAATGCCTTCGAGCAGTAGCGGGCCGCCGGTGGAGGTCCACTTGGAGCCGTCCACGAGAATCACGTGGTCGTCCTTGAATGCCTTCAGGTTGGTGAAGCCGGAGGTTTCCTTCGCCTTGTTCAGTGCTTCTTCGGCGCCCTGCAGACCTGCGGAGCCCTGCGCGTTCGGGTTCTGCTGGCTTGCGCCGCCGAGGGTGCCCAGGAACATGTAGTCCGCGTCGATGGTTGCCAGGTTCTCGAGGGAGACGGGCTCGGAGTGGCCCTGACCGTTTCGGTCCTGCGACTCGGGGCGCTTAAGGCCCAGGTCGTTGAGTACCTGGCCGGCGGGCAGTTCCTTGAGGATCAGGGCGGGGCCGTTGCCTGCCCAACGGACGATGGAGAAGGTCTTGTCGCCGTACTTGGGGGCGAGCTGGTCCTTCAGCGTAGCGGCGTTTGACTCGTATGCCTTGATGACTTCTTCGCCCTTGTCGACCATGTTCATAGCGTTGGCGACGTTGCGGAAGTTGATGCGCCAGTCTCCGCCCGCGTAGCCGCAGTAGACGACGGGGGGCGATCTTCTTGAGAGTTTCGAAGGCCTCGGAGCGCTTGTCCACGCCGGTGGAGTCGACCAGAATCAGGTCGGGGTCAAGGTTGCCGATCTGCTCGTAGTTGACCTGGGCGACGGTGCCGATAATCTGCACGCCCTTGGCGCGGTCGGCAAGGTAGTTGGGCACGCCGGACTGGCCGCGACCGGAGACGGAACCGACGGGGGTCACGCCGAGGGCGAGCAGGCCGTCGAGGGTGGGTTCGGAGAGGACGATAACCTTCTTCGGGTTGGCGGGAACTTCTACATTCTCGTCGTCAATGTCCTTGATGGTGCGGGTGCCGCTGTTGCCACCGGAGGTGGAACCGCCGGAAGTGGTGGTCGTGGTGGTCTCGCTGCTGCATGCCGCGAGGGCGAGAGCAGCCGAGGAGGCGAGCGCCAGGCCGAAGAATGCGCGGCGGTTAACGCCCGATGCGCCGTGGTTTTCGGCGTCGGTCAGCTCGGTTCGGTTGAAAGACATAGTTCCCCCTAGATTTGACTAAACTATACCTAACCTTACAGATATCTGAGTGTTACATCAAGATGTGTTCTGTTTGCCTTCTCTGACCGCCAGGATACCCGGTTTTGCCGCGGAATTGCGCGGGGTAACATATATCACCCTTTGTCATAGTCTTGCTGACATTATGTCACTTAAAAAGGGGTGATTCTCCCCCGCCCTACGCCCTCTCGGCGGTGACTTCACGTATGCGCCCGGGCACGCGCCCAGGCACACACAACACCCGGGCACGCACAACGCCCCGCCGCGAGAATCCGCAACGAGGCAAACTCTTCACAACGGGGCGTATGAGGTTTATTCAGCACAGGCGCCGAATCAGGGTACCGGGCTCAGAACGCAGGGGCGCCGTTACCGGCGTACATCATTCCCCGCGTGCACCGCTAGTAGCCGCAACCGCAACCGGCGCCGGAACGCTTGACCGATGCGGCCGCCGCACGCAGGGAGGCGATTGCCGCCTCCGGACCGCCGAGCGCCTCGTCCACACCGTAGACCGAACTACCGGCAACGAAGCAGGTTGCGCCCGCCTCCGCGGCACGCAGGATGGTCTCTTCGGTGATGCCGCCGTCCACCTGCACGGTCACCGGCAGGTTCGCACCCTCAATCGCCTTGGCGGCGCGGGCGATCTTCGGCAGGGTCACGTCCAGGAACGCCTGGCCGCCAAAGCCGGGTTCCACGGTCATGATTAGCAGCATGTCCAGTTCGCTGAGCATGTCCAGGTAGGGTTCCACGGCGGTTGCCGGTCGCAACGCCATACCCGCCTTCGCGCCCTCAGCACGCAGGGTGCGCGCCAGCTTGATGGGGGCGATAGCCGCCTCCGCGTGGAAGGTCACCGATTCGCAGCCCATGCTGGCGTATTCGGGTGCCCAGCGGTCGGCGTCCTCAATCATCAGGTGCACGTCGAACGGCACCGGGGAGATTTCGCGCAGACGCTTAACCACGGGCGGGCCCCAGGTGAGGTTGGGGACGAAGTGGTTGTCCATCACGTCAATATGCGCGGCGTCTGCGGTGGAAATGCGCTCCAGCTCGCGCTGCAGATTCGCGAAATCCGCCGAGAGGATGGAGGGGTTAATGGCAATACCCATGGGGTTCCTTTCAAATCCGTGCCGTATGGCGGATGATGCTAGGCGGTGAAGCGGCTAGTTCTTACGCAGCAGGGCCAGGAACATGGCGTCGGTCCCGTGCACGTGCGGCCACAGCTGAGCGGTGGTCGCCGAGGCGTTCACGACCGGGGCACCCTTCTTGACCTTGATTTCGGGGGTGTGGCCGGGGTCCTTCTCCCCCCGCCAGCACGCTCACGGGTTCGCCGTTCGCGCCTTCGGTGTGCAGGGCGACTTCGCGCAGTGCGGCGGCGGAGTCGAGCAGGCTGACCGCGCCGCTTTCGAGCACCTCGGCAACAATGTTCTGGGTTTCTGCCGCGTGCGGGGAGCAGGTCACGTAGGCGATAACGCCGCCGGGGCGGGTCGCCTCAATCGCTGCGTCCAGGAGCTGACGCTGCAGGGGCAGCAGCTCGGCAATATCGCGCGGGGACTTGCGCCAGCGTGCCTCGGGGCGGCGGCGCAGGGCGCCCAGGCCGGAGCAGGGCACATCCACCATCACGCGGTCGAAGAGCTGACCGGGCTCATTGGATCCGGGCAGGTCGGAGGCGTTCTTGCGCAGGGTCTCGCGGATCTGGCGGCCGTCGCCGGTGAGTACCGTGTAGCTGTCCTCGGGCAGGGGGCGCATGGAGGATTCCACGAGCTGCGCGCGGTGCGGTGCCGCCTCGTTGGCGACCAGGGATGCGCCGCGCTGAATACCGAGCGCGCCGAGGAGCGCCGCCTTACCGCCGGGGCCTGCGCACAGGTCGAGCCATGCGGTGTCGGTGCCGTCCAGGGGTGCTGCGGCGAGCGCGCGTGCCACCAGCTGGGAGCCAGCATCCTGCGCGCGGACGGTGCCTTCACGTACGGATTCCAGGCGTGCCAAGTCGCCGGAGGCGTACAGTGCCGAACCCTCAACCAGCTCGCCGTCGACGGCGCCCTGTTCGCGTGCCTCGTCGAGGCTACCCAGGCCGGGCAGCGCAACCAGGTTCACCACGGGGGCGAGGTTGTCCGCTTCGAGCAGCTGCTCAATTTCGGAGGCGGGGCGGCCGTGCGCGACGAGTGCCTGGCGCATGGAACGCACAATCCAGCCGGGGTGCGAGGCGAGCAGCGCCATGCGCTCGGTGTCGTCCTTCGCGTTCTCGATGATGAGTTCGTACCACTCTTCGGGGGTGCGCTCGGAGACGCGGCGCAGCACCGCGTTGATGAAGCTTGCCGGGCCCGCACCGATCTTTTCGCGTGCCAGAGACACGCTCTGGTTCAGCGCCGCGTGGGCGGGAACGCGCATGTTCAGCAGCTGGTGCACGCCCATGCGCAGCACGATCAGGGTGGTGGTGCCGACCTTCTCGATGGGGCGGTCTACGCAGCGGCTGAGGATTGCGTCGTAGGTGCCCTGGTGGCGCAGCGTGCCGTAGGTCAGCTCGGTTGCGAAGCCTGCGTCGCGGTGGTCGAGGCGGTGGCTACGAATCGCCTTGGGCAGCACGAGGTTCGCGTAGGCGTCGGATTCCGCCACGGAGCGCAGTACGTCGAAGACGGTTGCGCGTGCGGTGTCTGCGGTACGCGAGCGTGCGGAGGGTGCCGCCGCGGAGAATTCGCGGGCGGACATGGAGCGGCGGTTGCGTTCGTGGCCGCTCTTATTGCGCTGGGAGGTGCCGCCGCCACCGCGTTTGGTGTCGTCGTGCTCGGTCTTGGCACGGCGTGCGGCGCGTTCGACGCTGGTCAGGCCGTCAAAGCGGCGGCCGGTGCGCGATTCGCTGCGGGAGTTGTCGTCCCACTTCTGCGGGTGGCCCTGCAAGCTTTGATTCTGCGAGCGTTGGTTCTGAGCGCGCTGGGAGTTCTGGGACTGCTGGCGGTTCTGCTCGCTCACACCAGAGCCGCTGCCAGCGCCGGAGCGGCGGCGACGCTTACGCTTCGCACCGCCCTCACCCTGGCCACTGCCCTGATTGAACTTACCCTGACCGCTACCCTGGCTGAACTTGCCGTTGCCGGGCTTGCCGTGTCCTCCCTTGTAGGGGCGCTTTTCGTTGCTCATGCGAGTACCACCAGGCCTTCCGCCATGTCCTTGCCAGCGCCGCGAGCCCACGCGGGCGCATCCATCATTTTCTTACCGGCAGGCTGAACCTGCAGCAGCATCAGGGGTTCCGTACCGGTGCCGACCAGTACCTTCTTCGCGTGCAGACGCACCGCGCCGGGTGCGAGGGGGCCGCCGTTCGCCTCGATCAGGGACTGCACCAGGCGCTCATCGGCAACTGCCAGACCACCGATCTTGAAGCGGTTTTCGCCCAGTTCGCACCATGCGCCGGGCTCGGGGGTCACGCCGCGGAAGCGTGCCAGGATCTGCTCGGCGGGTTCGGTCCAGGTGAGGCGGCCGTCAGCAATGCTCATCTTGGAGGCGTAGCTGACCGAGTCGTCCTCGACCTGCACGGTGCCGTTCTCGCCCGCTTCGAGGCGTTCGAAGGTGCGTTCAAGCAGTGCGCCGCCGCTGGTTGCGAGGCGCATCAGCACGGTGCCTGCGGTGTCGTCGGCGGCTACGGGGGTGGATTCCTGTTCGAAGGTGGGTACCGGTGTCCAGGCCTTCTTCGAGCAGGAAGGTGGTGGAGAAAATTTCCTGCTCACCGGCGATGAGGGCGCGCTGCACGGGGGCGGCGCCGCGCCATGCGGGCAGCTTGGAGAAGTGCAGGTTGACCCAGCCGTAGCGCAGGGATTCAAGCGCGGACAGCGGCAGCAGGGCGCCGTAGGCGACCACGGCGGCTGCGTCAGCGTTCAGTTCGGCGATGGCTGCGGCGGCTTCATCGTTCCAGCGGTTTGCCTTCACGACGGGCAGGCCGAGCTCTTCGGCACGCTGCGCGACCGGGGAGGGGGTGAGCACGCGCTTGCGGCCCACGGGGGCGTCTTCGCGGGTGAGCACGCCGACCACGCGAACCTTATCGGAGTTCGCCAGGTAGTCGAGCGGGGGCACGGCAACCTCGGGGGTGCCTGCGTAAATGATGTTGAGCATGTGAGCCTACTTTCCGAAGCTACCGAAGGAGGAACCAGCAGAACCGGCACCGAACGCGCCACCGCCGCCGAAAGCACCGCCCACGCGGGTTGCACGCTCGGTCACGGTCTTCGCGGCGACAGCGTTGTAGTCTGCGGCGCGCAGGGCACGCATCACGCGCTGGCGGTCTTCACCCACGAGGCGGTCGATGAACAGCTTGCCGTGCAGGTGGTCGGTTTCGTGCTGCAGCATGCGCGCGAACAGGCCCTCACCCTCCAGCACGAGGGGTTCGCCGTGGCGGTCCATGCCGGTCACGCGCGCCCAGTTCTTGCGCGGGGTCGCGGACTTCTGACCGGGCACGGACAGGCAGCCTTCGCCGCCTTCCTGGTCTTCTTCGCCGACTTCGAGCACGGGGTTGATGATGTAGCCTTCGCGGTCGTCAATACCGCCGAAGGTGAAGATCTGCTTGGAGATACCAACCTGCGGGCCGGCAAGGCCCACGCCGCCCACGTCGTACATGGTTTCTAGCATGTCGTCGATAAGCCGTGCCAGGTCGTCGTCGAAGACGGTGATGGGGTCGCAGACGCTGCGCAGCACCGGGTCGCCTACGGTGCGGATGCTCAGGATGGTCATGGTTCTCCTTTGCCGGCGGGGTGCCGGGAATGTGCTTACGGATTTCAATATGGCGGCAGAACTGCGCCGGTAGAACCTCGCGGGTGAAACTGCGCTGGCGGGCTCTCTCGGCAGGAGGGGTCTCCCAGGAGCAGGTTCTCACAGCGGGCGCATTCTTCACAGCAGGTGCGCCGTTCTGCCTATTGTTCTATTGTCGCCGATTCAGTAGCGCGAATCTAGAACGAATCGAGGCGCTGGGGTGGAGGCGGCAGGGTGAGGGCTGAGCCTCACCTCCCTGGGCTCACCTCCCTAGGCTCACCTCCTCAGGGGGTTTGAGCCTCTCCCCTACGCTCGTTACTCCCCTATACCGCGGGCGGGGGTACTACGGGCATGAGCGCGGGGTCTTCAAATTCTTGGACCTGGCGGTCGAATTCCCAGACGCGGCGCAGGGCGCAGAACTTGTACCAGTTGCGTTCGAGCACGGCGGGGTTCGCCTGCTGCGGCAGCACCTGCGTTTCGCCGAGGGCCACGCCCATGAGGACGGGTGCGTCGCCGTATTTCCAGGGTTCCCAGGTGCCTTTGTCAGGGTCGACGATGGATTCTTCGGCTTTGAGTCCGGCAACGAGCTGCATGACGACTTTTTCGTCGAGTGCTTTGACGCGGCCGCGTTTGTCGGTGCCTTTGGTTTTGTAGTCGATGATGCAGGTTCGGCCTGCGATTTCTGCGACGAGGTCGAGGGTTCCCGCGTAGCCGACGGTGTCGTTCCAGATGGTGACTTCGGCGGCGAGGGGGCGGGGCTTGAAGGCTTCCCACCATTCGTCGAAGCGGTCGGCGTAGGCTTGTTCGCCGTTGATGATGAGCTGTTCGCGGCTTTCGTCGAGGTTGTGTTCGCGGCCCATGGCGCGTAGGGCGACGGCTTCGGCGTAGTTGTGGACGCGGTCGCCTCGGGCGGCGGCTGCGTCGCGGTATCGTTCGGAGGCGCTGGCTGCGTCGCGGATGATGGCGAATTTGAGGCCGTGGGATCCGGTGGCGCGGTAGGCGCGCTGGTCTTCGAGGGCGGCTTTGGCGGCCATGTACCCGTGCCAGCCGCTGAGGTCGTTGGCGTGCTGCCCGATGACGGTGGTGATGGAGGGGACGAGGGGTTCTCCTCCGCGGACGCGCGCGTACATGCGTCCGTAGTCGGTGGCTGCGGCGAGTTCGGGTGTTGTCACGGGGTACCTCATTCTCGGGTGGTTGTGTCCGCGGCTGGGTTTGTACTGCTTGTGGACACAAATACCGGTGGGCATAATAAAACCCCGTTCCTTGAAACGGGGGTTATTGGTGCGTGATACTGGGTTCGAACCAGTGACCTCTTCGGTGTGAACGAAGCGCGCTACCACTGCGCCAATCACGCTTACGGATAAGACTATACCGAGGCTTGGCGTGAAGGTCAAATTTTGCGCTCCCCTTTTTTTCTTCCCGTTCCCTTCTCGAGGAGTATGCGGCGGCACCATGGAATCTAAAAGATCATCCCACCAGAGGTGACTGCAGGTTCAGTAATGACTTATGGACTCTGGTCATGAGGTACGGACTTTGGGGCTGGGTTAGCGTTTTGAGGGATAGCTTTTAACCATGGCTGAAGTCGCTAAGTCATTACCGAATCTCAGTCCGGTTTCACTGGATAAACAAAAAAGCCTGGCTTCCGAAGAAACCAGGCTTTTCCTAGTGTGACCCCAACCGGTTTGTAACGGTGACGGAGGGGCATGATGCCGAGCGCGCGAGGAAATCCATCATGCCCCGGAGTGCCGCGACGTAAGGAGCGGCGCCGTGAGAGGCTCACGGCGGCACCGTAGAATCTAAAACCAGTCTTTACCGGATAAACAAATAAACCCTCAGCCAGAAGACTGAGGGTTTATTTCTAGTGTGACCCCAACCGGATTTGAACCGGTGTTGCCGCCGTGAGAGGGCGGAGTACTAGGCCGCTATACGATGGGGCCGCAACCTCCGTAAGGAGGTTAGCTGGGATACCAGGACTCGAACCTAGAACAAAGGAACCAGAAACCTTCGTGTTGCCAATTACACCATATCCCATTACTCTATTGAGTTACCGTTCCGCTTTCGCCTTTCGGCTTTTCACCGGAACGAGTAATAACTATACGGGTCTTTCTGGAGGCGTGCAAGCCGAAATCTGGAGAGCCGCCTCACATTCAGAGTTTTACCCCCGCTACTTCCGCGGAATTTCGCGGTTTTTTGGGTTAAAAAGTTTTTTAAATTTCTTCAAAAAGAGGGTTTTGGAGCCGATTTTCACCCCTCAAAGCAACTCCAGGAGGACTCGGAGAGCGGTTTCAACCTCTCCCCCGCACGCTTTGCGCCCCTATATTTTTTTGAAGATTTTTTTCTTCCCGCCCTGCCCCCCGAGCAGCAAGCTCCCCAAAGCAGTCACTCCGGAAAAAGATCACAAGACTCCCGCCCGCCTCCCCCATTTCCGAAAGCTAAAACTTCCGGGGACACTAAAACTTCTAGAGACAACGAAAAAGCCCCGAGGCGAACCTCAGGGGCTTCAGTGGAGCGGTTGACGAGACTTGAACTCGCGACATCCACCTTGGCAAGGTGGTGCTCTACCAACTGAGCTACAACCGCATGTTTTCGCTTTGAACTTTTCAGTTCGTCGCAACAACAGGTACTACTATACGAGCCTTTACCGGGGTGCGCAAACCAAATTCTTGCCACACTCCCTCAAATGGAGCCAGATTCACCTCCGCAAAAGATACCGACTAGTAGTTTTACAGGAAATACCCATCACAAAAAATATTCTCAAATTTATGAAAAATCCCCTTATCCGCCGGGTTTCCTTCAGACCTTTCGGTCGTCAGATTCCCGCTGGATAAGGGGATTCTCTAGAGCTTAGTCGCTGCTACCGCCAGAGTCGCCTCCACCGGAATCGCCGCCGCCAGAGTAGTCGGAGCTGCTGTAGCTGCTGTAATCCGAACTGCTGGAGCTGCTGGAGCTTCCGGCGTCGAAGTCGCCCGCGTCCGGGTCGGGGCCCGGGTCCACGAAGTCGTCTTCGTCGTCCTCTTCACGCGAAGAGTCCGAGGTGTCTACGCCGTCAGACGAACTGCTGACGTCGCCGCCGCGGGCGTGCCGTGCCTGAGCTTCTTGAGCGTTCAGGGCGGCGCGCGCCTCGAAGTAGGCAGTCACGTATCCGAAGGCTGCCGCAACGACAACAGCGACCACCATCAAGACGGACTTGTCCATGTTGGCGATGTACAGAATCAGCCAGATAATGCAGGCGTTGGTGAGCGCCATGAGGGTGCCCTTGAACAGCGCCTTGCCGATGATGGATTGGTTATTCGACCGACTCATGGTTAGCTCAGTTCAGCGGCCAACTTGCGCAGGCGTGCGAGGGAGGAGTCCTTGCCCAGGATTTCCATGGATTCGAACAGCGGCGGGGAGATGCGCTCACCGGACACTGCGATGCGCACGGGGCCGAATGCGAGGCGCGGCTTGATTTCCAGGCCGTCGACGATTGCGGCGCGCAGGGCTGCTTCGATGTTGGCTGCGGTGAAGTCCTCGAGGGGCTCGAGAGCTTCGATAGCGGCGGCAAGAACCTGCGGTGCGGATTCCTTGAGCTGCTTGCGTGCGTCGTCTGCGGTGCTGATTTCTTCGTCAGCCTTGAAGAGGAATGCGAGCAGGCCGGGTGCTTCGCCGAGCAACTGCATACGTTCCTGAACGAGGGGTGCAGCTTCGGTGAGGACCTGCTCTTCACGCTCGGTGAGGGTTTCACCGAGTACGCCTGCAGCCTGCAGGTACGGGATGAGGCGGTCGCGGAAGTCCTTGGGGTCGAGCGCACGGATGTGGTCGCCGTTGATGGACTCTGCCTTCTTTACGTCGAAGCGTGCGGGGTTGGCGACAACGTCGTGTACGTCGAAGTGCTCGACGAGCTCGTCGATGCTGAAGACGTCCTGGTCTGCGGAGAGGGACCAGCCCAGCAGGGACAGGTAGTTCAGCAGGCCTTCCTTGATGAAGCCGGAGTCGCGCAGCAGGAAGAGGTTCGACTCGGGGTCGCGCTTGGAGAGCTTCTTGTTGCCCTGGCCCATAACGTAGGGCAGGTGGCCGAATTCGGGGATGAAGGTGGTCACGCCGGTGTCGATGAGTGCGCGGTAGAGCGCAATCTGACGCGGGGTGGAGGAGAGCAGGTCCTCGCCGCGCAGCACGTGGGTGATGCCCATGAGTGCGTCGTCGACGGGGTTCACGAAGGTGTACAGCGGGTCGCCGTTGGAGCGCACAACCACGTAGTCGGGCACGGTGCCAGCCTTGAAGGTGATTTCACCACGGACCAGGTCGTTGAAGGTGATGTCCTCGTCGGGCATGCGCAGACGCCACACGGGCTTGCGGCCCTCGGCGCGGTAGGCTTCCTTCTGCTCTTCGGTGAGGTTACGGTCGTAGTTGTCGTAGCCGAGCTGCGGATCCTGACCGGCTGCCTTGCGGCGTTCCTTCACCTCGTCGGGGGTGGAGAAGTCTTCGTACACGTAGCCGCCTTCAACGAGCTTCTGGAAAATCTCGTTGTAGATGCCTGCGGTCTTACGCTCGGACTGGCGGTAGGGCTCGTGGGGGCCGCCGACGCCGACGCCTTCGTCCCAGTTGATGCCGAGCCAGTGCAGGGATTCGAGCACCTGGTTGAACGACTCTTCGGAGTCGCGTGCCGCGTCGGTGTCTTCGATGCGGAAGATCAGTTTGCCGCCGGTGTGGCGTGCGTACGCCCAGTTGAAGAGGGCGGTGCGGACCATGCCCACGTGCGGGGTGCCGGTGGGCGAGGGGCAGAAGCGGACGCGAGTGTCTGCGGGGCTGTTGAGTACGGGACCGTGGTATTCGGTCATGATGTCTCCTTGACGGTGTGTTTCAGGATGTACGTTACGTTTTTGGGTGCGGACTGCTTAGTCGCGCACGCGGGTGACGAGGGAGCCGATACCTTCGACTTCAACCTCTACTTCGTTGCCGTCGCGCAGTACGCTGATGCCGGCGGGGGTGCCGGTGAGCAGTACGTCGCCGGGCAGCAGGGTGAAGATTTCGGAGGCTGCGGCAACCTGTTCGGCTACGGAGTAGTGCATTTCGGAGGTGTTGCCTTCCTGCACGACGTCGCCGTCGACCCAGGTGGTGATGTTCAGCGAGTCGGTGTCCAGGTCGGTTCAATCCAGGGGCCGAGCGGGGTGGAGCCGTCGAAGCCCTTGGCACGGGTCCACTGGCGGTCTTCGAGCAGGTCGCGGGCGGTGAGGTCGTTTGCTACGGTGTAGCCGAAGATGACTTCGTGCACGCGCTCAAGAGGCACGGACTTGGCGATACGACCGATAATGACGGCGAGTTCACCTTCTGCGCTGACGGCTTCGGAGTACTCGGGCAGGGTCACGGGGTCGCCGGGGCCAATCACGGTGGTGTTGGGCTTGAGGAAGAACTGCGGGGAGGCGGGCGCCTCGGTTCCTGCCCAGTTTGCGATCGCTCCAATCACCTTGGAGCGGGGGATGATCGGGGCGAGCAGGCGCACCTGGTCGATGGGGTAGGTGGTGCCGGTCGGTTCGATGCCCGAGTAGAAGGGGTCGCCGGCGAGTACGCGCAGGGTTTCTTCGCCTGCGTCGCCTTCTACCAGCCCGAAGTGGAGCTCATTATTTACGGTAAATCGTGCAATACGCATACTTTCTAGGGTACCAGCCTTCGAGGGCGGGGGCGGCGGGCGGAATTGGCAAGGCAGGTTTTAGCCCGGCGGGGTTCAACACTATTAGGTTCGGCGGGGTGCGCCTCCCCTCCCCTGTCCTCGCGCTATCAACGCCGCGCGCACTATTCGCCGGGCACAGCGAATCCCCGCGGGTTGCTCGCCGCGCGACGTGCGGGGTCGGGCGGAGCATCCTGCGGGGATTTCGCGGGTTACGTTAGATTCACGTTTTAGATGAGGCGGGTCATCCAGCCGTGGCGGTCCTCAACGGTGCCGAGCTGAATGCCGACGAGCTCTTCGCGCAGGCTCTTGGAGATTTCGCCGAAGTGCTCGGTGGGTGCCGGGATTTCGAAGTCTTCTGCCTTGAGCTTGCCGATGGGTGCGACCACTGCTGCGGTGCCGCAGGCGAAGATTTCGGTGATGTCGCCGTTTGCCACGCCTTCACGCCATTCGGTGAGGGTGATTGCGCGCTCTTCGACGGTCATGCCGCGGTCCTTGGCGAGCTGAATCAGCGAGGAGCGGGTCACGCCCTCCAGGATGGTGCCGGTCAGTTCGGGGGTGACGATCTTGTTTTCCTTGCCGAAGATGAAGAACACGTTCATGCCGCCGAGCTCTTCGATGGCGTCGCCGCGGTGCGGGTCCTTGAAGATAACCTGCTTGCAGCCGTGCTTTTCACCCTCGGTCTGGGCAATCATGGATGCTGCGTAGTTACCGCCGCACTTTGCCGCACCGGTGCCGCCTTCGCCTGCGCGGGCGTAGGTGGTGGAGAGCCAAATGTCCACGGGTTCGGGGGTGCCGAAGTAGTTACCTGCGGGCGAGCCGATCACGTGGTACTGCACGTGGCGTGCGGGGCGAACGCCGAGGAACGCCTCGGTTGCGATCATGAAGGGGCGGAAGTAGAAGGCTTCACCGTCGCCGGTGGGTACCCACTGCTCGTCCATCTTCACGAGTTCACGCAGGGATTCGATGAAGGTCTCTTCGGGCAGTTCGGGCAGGGAGAGGCGGCGTGCGGAGTTCGCGAAGCGTGCCGCGTTCTTCTCGGGGCGGAAGGTCCATACGGAGCCGTCGGCGTGGCGGTAGCCCTTTGATACCTTCGAAGATTTCCTGGCCGTAGTGGAACACGGATGCTGCGGGGTCGAGGACGAGCGGGCCGTAGGGGTGAACTCGTGCGTCATACCAGGTGCCGCCGGTCTTGTAGTCGCCTTCCCAGTCGATGGTGACCATGTGGTCGCTGAAGTAGTCACCGAAGCCGGGGTTTGCGAGGATTTCGGCGCGGCGTTCGGCGGTGGCGGGTGACTGGTTTGCTTCGTGGCTGAATTCGGTTGCCATCGTTCTGCGTTCCTCTTCGTCTAGTTGCCTCTGTGGGCGTTCTTTGAGTGGCGGTTCTCGCGGCGGGGCGAGGGACCGGTGTGTGCCGCCGGGCGCGTTGTCGTGCGGGGCAGATGGTGCATCTAGCGGTCTGTGCTAGTTGGATGCATCAAAGCTAGTGGTGGATGGTGTCCACCGCCGAGGTGCCGGGCGGGTGTGCCTGACCTGTTTAGAGTACCGGAAAGATGAGTTTGCCGCATGCGCACCTTTTCTCCCATTCAAGATGTGAACAGGTGGGATTCGGCGGGCTTGTTGGAGGTTAGGTATCGGAGATGCCCTCCCCATCTTTTGTAGCTAGCTAGGTACGGGTGAAGCCCGGAAGGTGTGTTCCTTCCGGGCTTCACTAGCGTAGTTCACGTTTTAGCCGAGCCAGTTTTAGCCGGGCAAGTATTAACCGAGGCGTGCGAGCACGTCCGCGCCGACCTGATCGGTTCCGCGCACGCTTGCGCCGTTCTCGCGCATATCTGCCTCAACGGCGTCCTCAATGCGGGCTGCGGCGGCGTCGTGGCCGAGGTGGCGCAGCAGCATTGCGCCGGCGAGGATTGCGGCGGTGGGGTTTGCCTTGTTCTGGCGGGCGATGTCCGGTGCGGAGCCGTGTACGGGCTCGAACATGGAGGGGAACTCGCCGACGGCGTTGATGTTGCCGCTTGCCGCGTAGCCGATACCGCCGGTGACTGCACCTGCGAGGTCGGTGATGATGTCGCCGAAGAGGTTGTCGGTGACGATCACGTCGAAGCGGGCGGGGTCGGTGACCATGAAGATGGTGGTCGCGTCAATGTGCAGGTAGTCGGTCTCAACCTCGGGGAATTCAGCCGCAATTTCGGTGAAGTAGCGGTTGTAGAGGCGACCTGCGTGGGTGAGCACGTTGGTCTTGTGCACGAGGGTGACCTTCTTGCGGCGGGTGGACGCCAGCTCGAAGGCGTAGCGCACCAGGCGCTCCACACCGTGTGCGGTGTTGAGGGAGACTTCGGTGGCGATTTCGTGGGGGGTGCCGCCGCGGATGACGCCGCCGTTGCCAATGTAGGGGCCTTCGGTGCCTTCACGCACGACGACGAAGTCGATGTTGCCGGGGTTGGCGAGCGGAGAGACTGCGCCGGGGTACAGGCGGGAGGGGCGCAGGTTGATGTAGTGGTCGAAGGCGAAGCGCAGCTTCAGGAGCATTTCGCGTTCGATGAGGCCGGAGGGAATCTTGCCGCTGCGCGGGTCTGCACCGATGGCGCCGAAGAGAATCGCGTCGTGCTGCTTGAGGGCGTCCATGGTGGAGTCGGGCAGGGTTTCACCGGTTTCCAGCCAGTGCTCGGCGCCGAGCTTGTAGTGGGTGGGGGTTACGGTGATGTTTTCGAGCTCGCAGGCGCGGGTGAGGATGCGCTGGGCTTCGGTAATGATTTCGGGGCCGATGCCGTCGCCGGGGATGACGGCGAGGTCGATGCTACGTGCTTCAGTCATGCCTCTACCGTAATACGCGCCGCGGGTGGGCGGTAGAGCGCGCGGGCGGGGTCTCAGACTCTGGGCTAGACGGCGCCTGAGTAGCCGCAACTCCTACCCTGCTACTCCCCTACCCTTCTGGTCCGACCCGGTGCCCCTGGCTTCTGGGGCCTGAAATCTGGGGTGTTCAGCCTCTACCGGTTAAAACAATATTCCCCGGCTGATAATTCAGCCGGGGAATATCGTTATGAGTTCTCACTCAGCGTGAGAGCCCTCAGGTCTATGCAATTACGCGGTGCGCTTGCAGAGGAAGACCTTGACGTAGCCGTTGCCACGGGTACCACGAACGACCTTAGCAGCGTTGCCTGAGGACTCGATGGAGCCACGGGAAACACCGGGAGCAACGTAGGAGCCACCAGCGCCACCGCCGCCACCGAACTGTGCGAAGCCAACGTTCTGGCGCAGACCCTCGGGGTTGTTGTTCCACTTCTGGGTCAGAACGATTGCGGAGGAGGAGGTAGAAGCACCGGAGCCACCGCCACCGTAGCCTGCGCCACCACCTGCGGAGATGACGGACTCGTAGCCGTTGAAGTTGAAGCCAATGGACTTGTACTCCAGAGCAGACTTCTTACCGGTTGCCTGCTCAACAATAACTTCCTTGATGGTGCGGTCGTTGTTGTCGATCAGGTAGGAGTAGGAGCCCACGCCGTCGCCACCGTTACCCTTGAAGCCGTCGCCACCGTCGTTACCGGACTTGGAGGAGTTGTAGATCTCCTGGTTGTTAGCGGAAGAGTAACCCAGAACACCGTTGGGGGACTTGCCGGTGGGCAGGTCGGTCTTGGAACCGCCGTTACCACCGATACCTGCGGAGCCACCCTCACCTGCGTTAACAGTGGTGGTGACGGAGGTGTCTGCGGAGTAGGTCAGTGCGCCCTGCTTACCTGCGGAACCTGCAGCACCCTCAGCGGAGCCACCGGTGGAACCGATAACGGGGTATACGTTACGCTTTGCATCCTTTGGGCCACAGGCGACCTGCATCAACAGCACCCGGGAACATGTGGGGCTCTTCATTGTTAGCGCCACCAGCGTTCACGAAGCCGGCGCCACCGCCGCCACCTGCGACTGCAACGGGGGTACCGTTGATGACCAGAGCGGAGGAGCCACCACCGGATGCGGAGTAGATGATGCGCTTCAGGGTGGAGTTAGCGGGCCAAATAGCGTTCACGCTCTGCATGACGCTTGCGGGGATGGGGGTGGGCAGGTTGGAGGAACCGCCGTTACCGTAGCCCTCGCCACCCTCTGCGGGAGTCAGGGGGTTGTTACCGATACCACCGGCTGCGCCGATGAGCTGAACGGTCTGGCCGGGCTTGACCTCGATGCTACCGGTGACCTTAGCGCCGGAACCTGCTGCGATATCGTCGTAGTTGGTACCACCAGCGCCGCCGACGACCTCGAACTTGATCTTGTCGACCAGCTCGGGAACGACGAAGGACTGAGTGCCCTTAGCACCTGCGTCGGTACCGGAGATGATGTAGTCGGGGGTGGTCTCGCTTGCGTACTCGCACTCGGTGGAAGATGCAAAAGCGGGAACTGCAGCAGATGCTGCGACAACCGGAGCAGCCCATGCTGCGCCAGCGACAACCTTGCGGCGAGAAATGTTAGTAGACATGTATGTCCTTCGAGAGTGATGTCATTTTGAGGAATAAAAGTTATCACCCGCCGTCGTGCGCGGCGAAGAACGTCACCTGATGAGATTCGAGTGAGTGAAGTAGGCTTGCGCCTAACCTCTGGTGATAACGACATAATGCTGTATCCCGCTCCCCTACATAGGGAGACGCGCTTCAGAACGCTTGGTGTTCGTTCTGTAAGGCCTTAGACCTCGGGCGCAGATTTCGGGTACGGCTAAAACTATACCCATCAAGAACCTATCCCGCAATGGTTCCAAAAATGGTTTGATGAGGGGGTTTCCCTTAAACTCTCCGCCTTAGTTGAAGGTTTTTCAACCAAAATAGGTTGCTTAAGGGAGTTACTGGTCTCTTAAACCCGAATTCGAAGCCCATACAACCCCAAACTCTCAAGTTTTAGTTGAAGGAATATTTTTCAAAAAAGTAACTAAGGTCACTAAAAATAGCTGTTTTTGGCGTGTCATACTCACTCAAGCACACACCCCCACACACAAACCCACAAAATATCCCTGCATGTGAGAGTAGAAAGAGGCTCCCAGTCCCGCCCCACCACCCCGATACACTGGAAACATGCCCCTCAAGCACACCGAACCCCAGCAGAACCCACAGCACAGCGCAGAGACAGCCGAATCAGGCTACGCCGTAACGCATACCCGCGGCCACTCAGAAAACAGCGACCTGCCCGCCGACGCAATCAGCGCCTCCAGCCGCGTGCAAAACTACCTCAGAGACAAACGCAGCTGGATGAACATCATCGTCGTTGCGCACATGCAGTTCTTCTGTTGTGTGCTCTCCGCAGCCTTCGTCAACAGCTACGGCTGGATCCCGGTCATCTCCGCGCTCAGCAGCACCACCGCGCTCTACTTCCGCTACCGCTTCCCCTACGGAAGCATCTACGTGGTCATCGCGGCGCTCTGCCTCACCTTCCTGTCGCCCTTCCCCGATTCACTCGCCCTCACCTGTTACCCGCCGGTCAGCCTCGCCGCCTACCACACCGGCAGGCACTGGACCCGCCACGCCCGCTTCCGCGCCCTCATTCTCGGCTGGGTCGGCGCACTCGCCGTCACCGTACAGGCCTCACTCTCACTCCTCTACCACTGGGACGACGTACCCGCCCGCATCTTCATCTCCCTGATGCTCGGCGTGCTCTGCGGATCCATCTTCACCGTCTTCTGGTTCCTCGGCGACTCCCGTCGCATGCGCGAACTGCGCAGCGAAGAATTCGAAGAACGCGCCCGCCGCCTCGAATACGAGCAGGAACAGGAACGCCGCCTTGCCGCGCAGGACGAACGCACCCGCATCGCCCGCGAAATGCACGATATTGTGGCGCACTCGCTCTCCAGCATTATTTCCCAGGCGGATGGGGCACGCTACGCCGCCGCGAGCGCCCGCACCGCACGCGCCCAGCAGGCAGAGCAACCGGGTCAGGCTCAGCAGAGCGAACCGGATATTGCCGAGCAGACCCTCGAGCTCATCGCAGACACGGCACGCGACTCCCTCACCCAGATGCGTTCCCTACTCGGGCTACTGCGCACAGACGAGGCAACCACCTACGCACCCGTGCCCGCCCTCAGCGATGTACCCGCACTCGTGGAGCAGAGCCGCCGCGCCGGGCTACCCGTCACCTTCACCGGAATCACCGGCACCATGGCGCGCACCCTGCCGCAGGGTGCCGAGCTGGCGGCGTACCGCACCGTGCAGGAGGCGCTCACCAACGCACTCAAGCACTCCCCCCGGCGCGGCAACCACCGTCACCATTCACTGGGGTGAGGACGGTCTGCAGTTGCGGGTTCAGAACGACCCGGTTTCCTCTGCCGTGGCTCAGCACATTGCCCGCCCTGTGCCCGGTAGCGGCAACGGTCTGCGCGGCATGAGCGAGCGCATCGCCCTCTACCACGGCACCCTCACCTACGGTCTGCAGCCTGACGGCGGCTGGCTCGTTGAGGCGGCGCTGCCCTACCGCGACCTCTAATACCCGTGCCCTCTACTACCTCGTGATCTAGGATTGAAACTATGTACTCTTCTGCACCACAGACTTCTGCACCACAGACTACCCAGCCGATCCGCGTGATGCTCGTTGACGACCAGCGCTAGTGCGCGGCGGCTTGAGCATGCTCGTCAACTCCCAGCCGGACCTGCAGGTCGTCATGGAAGCTGATGACGGCCTGGCGGCGATTGACGTTTTTGACCGTATGGTGTCTGAGGGGCAGGCGCCGCAGGTCATCCTCATGGATGTGCGCATGCCGCACTGCGACGGCCTGGAGGCGGCGCGCCGTATTCTGGAGCGTGACGGCGAGCGTGAAGTTTCCGAGGATGAGCGGGTGCGCATTATTATGCTCACGACCTTCGATATTGATGAGTACGTGTATTCGGCGGTGCGTGCGGGTGCGAGCGGTTTCTTGTTGAAGGACACCCCGCCGGAGCAGCTGCTGGAGGCGATTCGTACGGTGCACCGCGGCGATGCGGTGATTGCGCCGTCTGCGACTCGCCGCCTGTTGGAGCAGATGATTCCGGTGCTGGACTCCCCCGCTCCTGTTGTTCCTACCGCTCCTGCCGCTCCTGCCGCCGAGTCTGTTCCTGCTATTCCCCCGGCTGCTGGTTCTGAGCTTCCTAAGGCGACGTTTATTCCGGCTGAGCATACAAGCTTTGAGCCTGTGCAGGATTATCCTCATCGTGAGTTGATTGAGCAGTTGTCGCCGCGTGAGTTTGAGGTGCTGGGTTTGATTGCGCGTGGCTTGTCGAATGCGGAGATTACGCGGGAGTTGGTGCTTTCGGAGGCGACGGTGAAGACGCATGTGTCGCATGTGTTGGCGAAGTTGGGTGCGCGTGATCGTGTGCAGGCGGTCATTATGGCGTATGAGGCGGGTATCGCCCACTAGCGCTCCCTTATATAAGGGCACAGCAGAAATAGAGAGCACAACAGACTAGAGGACACAGTGAAGTCCCGGCGGGCGCCTCCTGATCGAGGCACCCTCCGGGGCTCTTTAGTTAAGTAGTTTCTTGTATCTCGTCGATGATTTGTTCAAAGTCGCTCATCAGCTCAGGCAACTTCTTATAGCGGCAACTCCACCATGTCTGGTTCTGCCTCCGCATAGATGCGGGGGCGCAACCGGGTGACCATATCAACGCTACGGCCGGTCAGCTGTTCAATGCGGTGCTGAGCATCCACCATCTGCATGAACTCGTCAAAAGGAGCTACACCCGGCATCTGCACCAGAAAATCCAGGTCGCTCGTTTCGGTCAGCTCACCGCGGGCGGCGCTACCGAAGAGCCGGGCACGGCGCACGCCAGCGTCACGGAGGATCTGAAGAACCTCCGCTTCGTGGGGTAGCGTGTACCCGCGACGCAGATTGGGGTGGCTAGTGCTCATACACCCATCATACGCGCAAAGCCAGGCTACAGGTCAGCCGCTTAGAACCTACTCTATGAATCCGCCCTGTGTACGGCAAAGCCCCGGCGGGCGCCTCCTTGTCGAGGCACCCTCCAGGGCTTTACTATCTCACGCCGAGTATCCGGGTTTGCCGGGTACTGTGACTATGCCAGGTACAGCGGGTTAGCCGCGCATGCCCTCAACCGGGGACATGCGAGCCGAACGAGCCGCCGGCAGAGCCGAAGCCAGCATCGCAGCGAGCACACCCACAATGAGGATGACCACGTACCAGACGTACGGCAGGTCAAGCACCAGCGGGGCGGAAGCACTCATGGAAGACATAATAATCTGCGCCGAGAGGCTACCAATCACACCACCGGAAACCATGCCGAGCACCACTGCGGCGAGCGTAATCAGAATCGCCTCAATGGAAATCATGCGGCGCAGCTGCTTGCGGGACAGACCCAGCGAGCGGAGCATCGCGTTCTCGCGGCGGCGTTCGTTGACCGACAGGGTCATCGTGTTCGCCACACCAATAATGGAGATAACCACTGCGAGCATGAGCATCACCAGGGTGAAGGTCAGCATAACGGTCAGCAGCTGGTCGTAGGTCTGACGTTCCTGCAAGCCACCGGTGAAGGAGCTGTCCGGGCTGGCTCGGTTCAGGTCAGCCTGCAGGGTCGCGTTCTCGCTACTGGTCAGCGGGGAGGCGGCGCGCACCAGAACGACGGTGTCGTTACCGGTTGCCTGGCTGGTGACGGTCAGACGTGGCTGCCTTCGTCTGAGCTTCCTGGTCACCGCTGGCGATTGCTTCTTCCATGCGCTTCTGAGCTTCCTCAGCGGCGGGGTTGGCAACCTTCTGCGGGTTCTTGGCGTCCTGCAGCTTGGCGGCGGTGGCAGGGTTGACGATCAGCAGGTTCTGCTTGGTTGCGGACTTGACGGGCTTGAGTTCCACTTCGCCGAGCGGGCCGTGTGCCTTCAGACGGCTGGACTCGTTCAATCCAGCGGACTTCCAGAGGCCCTGCGGCACGAGCACGGTGTCATCGGCAAGGTTCAAGTTTTCGCCCGGCAGGATTGCCTTCAGGTCGGAGGAGCTCAACGCCACCAGGTCGGAATTCTGGTTGGCGGTCTGGCCTTCGTACTCGACGGTGTAGTCAACCACACCGGCTGCGTAACCGACGGCGGACGCCTGAACGTTCTTAATACCCTTGACCTTGGAGGCGATTTCCTCCGCCTTGGTCACGGTGGAGGCAGCCTCGGACTGGTCATACGAGCTGTACTTTGCCTGCGCAGAAATCGGGTACTGCTGATCCAGGGCCTTGGTCAGCGAGGCGCTCAGCACCGAGTAACCGGTCAGCACAGTCGACACGACCAGGGTACCCACCAGCACGGCGCGGCCGGTGGAGACGGTGCGCTTGGGCGAACGCAGCGCGTTGGCGAGCGCCAGCTTGCCGGTCTGGGTGCGGGTGACCTTACCGAGGGCGCGTACCAGCGGGGGCAGTACCAGCGGGGTGAGGAGGAAGACCGCAATACCGAGCAGCAGTGCGGCCCCCATCATGAGAAGGATGGCCTTATTGCCGGCACCCTCACCGGAACCCTGGTTCTGAGCCAGCATAGCCAGGCCGATACCTGCGGCACCGAAGACCAGACCCAGGATCGGGCCGACCTTGCCGGGCTTGCGCACCTCAAGGTTGGTGTGCTCGCTCATCGCGCTGATGGGCGAGATGCGCAGGGCGCTTCGTGCCGGGGAGAGCGACGCCAGAACCGTCACGATGGTGCAGATCAGGGTACTGATAATCACCGGGGTGATTGAGTACGAAATCATGATGGTGGTGAGGTTTGCGCCAACCAGCGCGCCAACCGGGTAGGTCAGCAGCGCACCGATGAGGGAGAACACCACGCCCACGGTAATGGATTCGATGAGTAGCATCCGTACAAGGGAGCCGCCGCGGGCGCCGAGGGTGCGCAGCAGAGCCAGCTCACGGATGCGCTGGCCGACCAGCACCGCGAAGGTGTTGGAGATGACGAAGGAGGAAACCAGCAGAGCCAGTGCCGCGAAGGCACCCAGGACCACGCTAATGGAGGTGAAGACCGTGGAGATACTCTTCTGGTAGTCTTCCAGCAGCTTCTGACCGGTCATAACGCGCGGGTCGTTCTTGGTGTCGCCGCTGCTGAGGGTATCCTGCAGGCTCTTGAGTTTGGCGTCGGTTACGCCGTCCTTGAACTTGAGGTAGATGAGGTTCGCGCCAGCCATGCCCCGGTATCCTGCCGCGGAGCTCTTGTTTTCTGTCTCGGCTGCTTTCAGGGTGGCTTCGCCGAGGCTGGTGCCGCCAATGAAGACAGCCTGGTTGGTGGTGGAGCCTTCAAAACCGGGGTCGAACAGACCGACGACGGTGTATTCGGCGGTCTTATTGGTACCGGGAGCGCTGACGGATTCCACAACGTCGGTGCTGGTGACCTTGCCGTTCAGCGAGAGGTTGTGCTTCTTCGCGAAGTAGGTAGAGACCATGATTTCGTGGTCGCTACTGGGGATTTTACCCTGCACCTTGTACGGGAAGAGACTCGAGTCGGCGGGCAGCTGGTCGTACTGCACCTGGGTTGCCTGGTCGCCGGTGCCGAGCTTACCCGAGACAGCGTACTGTACCCAGTAGCCGGAGAGCAGGTCGCTCTTTTCTACCTTCTGAATCTGGTCACGAGTCAGGTAGATAGAGGTGCTGTCTTGACCGTCGCTGGTTGTAGCGGCGGAGGCGACGACCGCCTCGGCGCGGGAGAGCACGTCACCTACGGAGGAGTTGACGGTCGCCTGCAGCGAATTGGTAAGCATCATAATGGCTGCGATAAAGAAGGATGAGATCGCGATGCCTATGCCCGTGAGGATGTATTTTCCTTTGGAGGCGCGCAGATTGGAGCGCGCCACCGTGTTCAGTGTGGTTGCCACGGCTTATCGACCTTCCAGCTGTGCCATTGCGCCGAGGACGGCGTCGTAGGTGGGTTCGATCATTTCGCCGGCGACCATGCCGTCCTTGATGAAGACCACGCGGTCTGCGTAGGAGGCGCGCTTGCGTCGTGGGTGACCATGAGGATGGTCTGTGCGTGGTCGGTTGCGGCGGCACGCAGCAGGCGCAGCACCTCGGCGCCGGAGTTGGAGTCGAGGTTACCGGTCGGTTCGTCGGCGAAGACCACTTCGGGGCGTGCAAGCAGTGCACGCACGATGGCGACGCGCTGCTGCTGACCGCCGGAGAGCTGTTCGGGGCGGTGGTCGAGGCGGGTTTCCAGGCCGAGGGTCTTAACCAGGTAGTCGCGCCACTGCGGGTCCGGCTTCTTACCGGCAAGGCCCAGCGGCAGGTCAATGTTCTAGCCCGCGGTGAGGGTGGGCACCAGGTTGAACGCCTGGAAGATGAAGCCGATGTGTTCGCGGCGGAATTCGGTGAGGGCGTTGTCCTTCAGGCCGAAGAGCTCGGTACCGCCAATACGGATGGAGGTTGCCGGGTTCGGGTCGGGGGTGTCCAGGGTTGCGATGGTCTGCATCAGCGTGGACTTGCCGGAGCCGGAGGTGCCCATAATCGCGGTGAACTTGCCCTGCTCAAAGTCGACGGAGACGTTGTTGAGGGCGTGGACGGTTGCTTCACCCATGCCGTAGGTTTTGGAAAGGTTTCGTGCGGAGACGGCGACCTGTGCCGTCTGTGCGTGAGGAGTTGTCGTAGTCATAGTTCAATTATTTCACGCAGCATGGCGCTGACTACAGGGTTTTTCTCATCCTCCAGGTTGATTTTGGCGGGTGTTCACCGGGTCTTGACCTGCGGATGCGGGAGTTCCTCGCTCATTCCATGGGCTGAAATGAGCCTGAGGCGGGCTGGGCAGGGCGCGGGCCTCATCCTTAAGGATGAGTGGCGGATTACCCTGCATCCTTACCCTGCTTCTCTACCCGCATCTAACCTATATATATGCGAAAAGCCCCCGGCTCCTCCCCCATCTTGAACTGCGCCCCGAAACTTGGACGCATTAAATAATAGCCGCTATACGGCCTCCTGCAGGGCCTGAACCCGGTACTCTACCGGAGTCAGGCCCTTAAGCTTTACCTGACGTCTTACTGTATTCCAATGCGTAATATAGGCATCAAGGTCAGCTTTGAAACTCTCAAAGGTTAGCCAGTCCTAGCCACGAAAAAACTCGTCCTTCAGGTGTCCGAAGACTTGCTCAGTGGCGCCATTGTCGATGCAGTTACCTTTGCGTGACATACTCTGAATAAAAACCATTATCAGCAAGCGTTCTGACGTAGAACTCGTGCTGATACTGCCACCCCATATCCGAGTGCAAAATCGGCTTAGCTCCCTCGGGTTTGGCCTCCATGAGTATCTGAAGCATCTCTTGCTGCTGGGCAAGATTAGGGAACATCGAGATAGAATGGGCAACAATCTCCTTGCTAGCAAAGTCGTAAACCGGCGCGAGGTAGGCCTTACCGAAGGAAAGCTTAAACTCGGTGACGTCGGTACCCAACTTCTGCCGAGTACTATCTACCTTGAAGTCGCAGTAGATGATGTTGGCGAAACTTTGCCCCACCTCCCCTTGTAGGAGTTGTACCTGTGGTAGGGCCTCTCACGGCGTATACCGCAGCGCAACCCCATCTGACGCATCATCTTCAAGACCGTCTTATCGGCAATGCGCACCCCTTCCTCAGCACGCAGACACATGGCCACCTGCCTGTGACCGCACCCGTTGGGGGTTCGCGAAAAGATCTGCGCGACCTTGGGACGTAGCTGCACTCTGGTTGGCTGCTGGGGATGAGCCAACGCGTAGTAGTAGCTCGACCTGGCAAGTACCAGCCACCTCAAGGAGATCGTACAGCCTGTGACCGCGCCCTGAAAGCTCAGCGACCACTAGGGCTTTGTCCCGGTTTGGGAGCGCTTCTGCGCCTTCAGGGCAATCGATTTTTTTAGGTACGCCACCTGCGCCTCAAGCTTGCGCACACGCTCGGCAAGTTCCTCCTCACGCGTTGGCGGCACCGCCCGCACCGACCCCTTCGGCCTGCCCTTGGGCTTAGGCTTAAGCGCTTGCGCGCCGCCTTCACGGTATAGCCTGCACCACTGCTTCAACGGTGTTGCGCTTGCAATACCGAAGCGCATCATCGCTTCAGGCTTGCTCATCCCACCGTCAACCACGGCCGCCGCTGCGGCGACCTTGGTTTCATAGTCGTATTTGGTGTGTTTTATTCCCATGGCAAGAAGCCCGTCCTTCCCGATTGCGCGGTACATTTTCTGCCACTCTCTCACAGTCGCGGCAGACACACCAAGCCTGCTGGCGGTCGAACCATAGCCTAATCCTTTCTCAAACATTTGCGCTGCCTGTTTCCGAAGCAAACGATCGTGTCTCATTCCCAGATTTATAGACATGAAAAGCCTCCTGTTTCTTGGACTTTATTTTCGTTGTCCAAGAAACGGGAGGCAGTTCATCTGGGGGGGTCAGGAAGCCGGGGGCTTTCATAGACTATCCGTTACAGCGCTATCAGTTACGGCGCTGTCCGCTGATGCTCAGGCAGCTGTTATGCCTTGGGCGCTTCGTAGCGGGGGAACACCGGTGCGGGTGCGGGCAGCTCGGTGCCGGGCACGAGTGCGGTGCCGAGGGCTGCGAACTGGCGTGCGTCGCCTTCGGGTACGCCGAGCAGGGTCAGCAGCTTGGCGGTCGAGTCGGGCATGACGGGCTGCAGCAGCAGGGCTACCTGGCGTACGACCTCAAGGGTTACGTACAGTACGGTGTTCATGCGGTCGAGTTCGCCGTTCTTGCGCAGGGTCCAGGGTTCCTGTTCTGCGAAGTAGGCGTTGGTGTCTGCGAGGACGGTCCAGATGCGTTCCAAAGCGCGGTGGAATGCCTGCTCGTCGAAGTCTGCACGGACGGGCTCGTAGAGGGCTGCCGCCTGGTCGAGGATCTGGCGGTCAGCTTCGGTGAATTCGCCGTGGGTGGGGACGGCATCGCCGCAGTTCTTGGCGACCATGGACAGGGAACGCTGGGCAAGGTTGCCGAGGTTGTTTGCCAGGTCGGAGTTGATGCGGTTGATGATGGACTCTTCGGAGTAGGAGCCGTCCTGACCGAAGGACACTTCACGCATGAGGAAGAAGCGGACCGCGTCCAGGCCGAACGCGTTGACAAGGTTTGCGGGGTCGACGACGTTACCGACGGACTTGGACATCTTCTCGCCGTTGACGAGCAGGAAGCCGTGGCCGAAGACGCGCTTGGGCAGTTCGACTCCGGCGGACCACAGGAATGCGGTACCAGTAGATGGAGTGGAATCGGGTGATGTCCTTGCCGATGAGGTGCAGGTCGGCGGGCCAGTACTTGGTGAACAGCTCGTTGTCGGTGTCGGGGTAGCCGAGGCCGGTGAGGTAGTTGGTGAGGGCGTCGACCCACACGTACATGACGTGCTTGTCGTTGCCGGGTACGGGTACGCCCCAGTCGAAGGTGGTGCGGGAGATGGACAGGTCATTGAGGCCGCCCTTGACGAAGGAGATCAGTTCGTTGCGGCGGGATTCGGGGTAGACGTAGCCTTCGTTGGCGTAGAGTTCGAGGAGCTTGTCGCCGTACTTGGAGAGGCGGAAGAAGTAGGATTCTTCTTCGGTCCATTCGACTTCGGTGCCGGTGGTGATGGCGTAGCGCTGGCCGTCGCGGACTTCAGTTTCGTCTTCTGCGTAGTAGGCTTCGTCGCGTACGGAGTACCAGCCGGCGTACTTGTCGAGGTAGATGTCGCCGTTTTCTTCCATGCGCTTCCAGATGGCCTGGGATGCGACGTAGTGGTCGGGGTCGGTGGTGCGGATGAAGCGGTCGTAGCTGATGTTCAGCGCGTCGTTCATTGCCTTGAAGCGTGCGGAGTTCTCGTCGGCGAGTTCCTTGGCGGTTTTGCCGAGTTTTTCGGCGGTGGTCTGCATCTTCTGGCCGTGCTCGTCGGTGCCGGTCATGAAGCGCACGTCGAAGCCGTCGAGGCGCTTGAAGCGGGCTAGCACGTCGGCTGCGATGGTTTCGTAGGCGTGGTCGATGTGCGGGTTGCCATTGGGGTAGGAGATGGCGGTGGTGATGTAGAACGGAGTTGCAGTCATAACTTTCAGTTTACCGCAGTCTTAGGCTAGGCTCTCACCGGGGTTACACTCTGATACGCGGTGGCTTATTGCTTGTGGGTGGAGGCTGCCACGCCGCATGTTTCCTCCGCGCCACATGCAAAACGCCAAATCACCAAGCAACACACTAAAAGGCGACAGCCCTCCCCCGCACCAGTTCGCTAGGCACGGGGCGCACGCCCAAACCACGAACCACCCGGCGGGATTAGCTCGAGGTTCGGCACCCTCCTCGCTCCTACAGGGGCACCCGCCCTCGCTTCGCTTCGGGCACCCTGATGTCACTACGGAGGCCACCGAAACCTCCACGCACCCACCAGAGGTTGCGTATAGGTGTGCCCACCGGGAGCCCCTGGGTGCAGCTACGTTTTCCGGAAGCGCCCTCAGGGTGTCACACGGACGCTCTCCGCAGCGAAGCAAGGAGGAACGGAGCGTCCGGGTGACGGGTGCCCCTGCGTAGGCGCGGAGGAAACATGTAGCGCACACCGTAGTCTTGGGAGACGCGAGGTACCCACCCACCCCACCCCTGTAGGAACGAGGGCGAATACCGTCTTCCAAGCACTCGCATCAGGAGCAAAGAGGATAATATGCACCTCGCACTACAAACCCGCATTATTCGGGGAACGCAAAAATCCCGCCGATTCCGAAGAATCAGCGGGATTTTCTTTGAAGTGCGCCCCCTGGGACTCGAACCCAGAACCCATTGATTAAGAGTCAATTGCTCTGCCAATTGAGCTAGAGGCGCTTATTTTGTTTTTGCGGGTTTCCCTCGCAACAAGTAAATACTATACGGCATTCTTTGGGTGCCCGCAACTCGATTGAGTATGAACTGCATCACATCCCTTGTTTTGGGGTTTTAGCAGGCTCTCATTAGCCAGAAATCCGGCGCCCTACCCCTTCCCCCGTGTGGGGTGAGAAGTAGAACGCCGGATTCTTAGAAAGCTATTGCTGAGCTACCACTTAGCGAGCGACCGAACCTTCGGTGTAGTCGTCGTCAGCGGTGTTCCAGGAGAACAGCTCGCGCAGCTTGCGGCCGGTTGCCTCGATGGGGTGTGCCTCGCCCTTTGCGCGCAGTTCCTTGAACTCGGGTGCGCCTGCAGCCTGGTCTTCCATGAAGCGCTTTGCAAAGTTGCCGTTCTGGATGTCTGCCAGGACAGCCTTCATGTTTTCCTTGACCTCGGGGGAAATCACGCGGGGGCCGGAGACGTAGTCGCCGTACTCTGCGGTGTCGGAGATGGACCAACGCTGCTTAGCGATGCCGCCCTCGATCATCAGGTCAACGATGAGCTTGAGCTCGTGCAGGACCTCGAAGTAAGCAATCTCGGGCTGGTAGCCAGCTTCGGTCAGAACCTCGAAGCCGTACTGGACGAGCTGGGAGGTGGAGCCGCAGAGGACTGCCTGCTCACCGAACAGGTCGGATTCGGTCTCTTCGGTGAAGGTGGTCTTAATGACGCCTGCGCGGGTTGCACCCAGTGCCTTTGCGTAGGACAGTGCCAGTGCGAGTGCTTCGCCGGATGCGTCCTTCTCGACTGCAACCAGGGCGGGAACGCCGCGGCCTGCTTCGTATTCGCGGCGGACGGTGTGGCCGGGGCCCTTGGGGGCGACCATTGCCACGTCGACACCCTCGGGTGCGGTGATGTAGCCGAAGCGGATGTTGAAGCCGTGTGCGAAGAACAGTGCGTTGCCGGGCTTCAGGTGGGGTTCGATGCTCTCTGCGTAGACCTTTGCCTGGACCTGGTCCGGGGTCAGGATCATGATGACGTCTGCTTCTGCTGCTGCTTCTGCAACGGTTGCGACGCGCAGGCCTTCTGCCTCAGCCTTGGCACGGGACTTGGAGCCCTCGGACAGACCGACGATGACCTTCACGCCGGAGTCACGCAGGTTCAGTGCGTGTGCGTGGCCCTGGGAGCCGTAGCCGATAACTGCTACGGTGCGACCCTGGATCAGGGAGAGGTCTGCGTCGTCGTTGTAGAAAATGGTTGCTGCCATTTCTTCTCCTCAGTAAGTTTGGTATGCGGCCCAGGCTGGGCTCAACATTGACTATTCTACTTGATAGATGTTTAGTTGCGGGCTGTCGAGAGTACTTCTCAGCATCTGAAGTATCCGGAAGGTCTGTGAGCCCATAGGGGCGGGTATCGCATCGCCGCCGGTTTCCCGGTCGAAGCGGTGCGATACCCGAAGCTATCCTCGCTAATGCGGGGTTGGTATGACACCCTGGTGGGTATTAGATGCGCTCGCTCATAGCGCGGGGGCCACGTGCCAGGCCGATGGTGCCTGCGCGAACGATTTCGCGAACACCGTAAGGCTCCAGAACATCCAGCAGTGCGTTGAGCTTCTCCTCAGAACCGGTTGCCTCAATGACAACAGACTCAGGGGAAACGTCAATCACGGATGCACGGAACAGGTCAGCTGCCTGAACGATCTGCAGGCGAGCAACTGCATCGGCCTTGACCTTAATCAGGATGTGACCACGCTGGGTGGAGGAGTCGGCGGGAAGCTCGACGACCTTCAGCACGTGAACAAGCTTGTTCAGCTGCTTGGTGATCTGCTCGATGGTGTGAGCGTCACCCTCGGTCACGACGGTGATGCGGGAAACACCGGGGTTTTCGGTGGGGCCCACAGCCAGGGAGAGGATGTTGAACAGTCGGCGGGAGAACAGACCGGAGACGCGGGTGAGAACGCCCGGCTTGTCTTCTACCAGAACGGACAGAGTGTGCTGAGACATTAGTTCTCTCCCTCACGATCGAACTCGGGCGAAGTGTTCTTCGCAATCCAAATCTTGTCATTAGATACGCCTGCCGGGACCATGGGCCAGACCAGGGCGTGGGGGCTGACGGTGAAGTCAATGACGACGGGGCGGTCGTTGATTTCGAGGGCAGCCTTGATGGTTGCGTCCACGTCTTCGTCGCGTTCGCAGCGGAAGGTTGCGCAGCCGTATGCTTCGCCGAGCTTGACGAAGTCGGGGATGCGTACGGTGCCGTGGCCGTCCTTCAGGTCGGTGTTGGAGTAGCGCTCGTTGTAGAACAGAGTCTGCCACTGGCGCACCATGCCGAGGGAGGAGTTGTTGATGATGGCAACCTTGATGGGGATGTTGTTCTGTGCGCAGGTGACCAGTTCCTGGTTGGTCATCTGGAAGCAGCCGTCACCGTCGATGACCCAGACGGTGGAGTCGGGGTGTGCGACCTTTGCGCCCATGCCGGCGGGAACGCCGTAGCCCATGGTGCCGAGGCCTGCGGAGCTGACGAAGTGGCGGGGGCTTTCCTGCTGGATGTAGTGTGCACCCCACATCTGGTGCTGGCCAACGCCGGTGACGTAGTATGCGTCGGGGCCGGTGAGGGCGCTGATGCGCTCGAGAACGTACTCGGGGGAACCGAGGCCGTCGGTGGGCTTCTCGTAGCCGAGCGGGTAGTCCTTGCGGATGACGTTGAGCTCGTTCCACCATTCGGTGAGGTTCGGCAGCTGCTGTGCGAACTCGGTGGAGAGCAGGTCGGTCAGCTCAGGCAGAACGTACTTGAGGTCGCCGACGATCGGCACGTCTGCGAAGCGAATCTTCGAGATTTCTGCCGGGTCAACGTCGATGTGGATGACCTTAGCTTCGGGTGCGAAGGAGCCGAGCTTACCGGTGACGCGGTCGTCGAAGCGTGCGCCGAGGGTGATGAGCAGGTCAGACTTCTGCATTGCGGCGACGGCGGGGACGGTGCCGTGCATGCCGGGCATGCCGAGGTTCTGGGGGTCAGAGTCGGGGAATGCGCCGATAGCGTTCAGGGTGGTGACGACGGGTGCGCCGATGAGCTTAGCCAGCTTGTGGAACTCTTCGGAAGCACCTGCGCGGACCAGGCCACCGCCGACGTAGAAGACGGGGCGCTTGGATTCGGTGATGAACTTAGCTGCTTCGTGAATCTGCTTGGAGTGGCCGCGGGTGACGGGGGTGTAGCCGCGCAGCTCCAGGTCCTCAGGAATGCCGCGGTATTCCATCATGCCGACCTGTGCGTCCTTGGTGACGTCCACGAGCACGGGGCCGGGGCGGCCGGTGGATGCGATGTGGAATGCTGCTGCGAGCGCGCGGGGGATGTCCTGCGGGTCGGTAATCATGAAGGAGTGCTTGGAGATGGGCATTGCCATGCCGACAATGTCAGCTTCCTGGAATGCGTCAGAGCCCAGCAGCTTAGTGGACACCTGGCCGGTGATTGCGACCAGGGGGATGGAGTCCATGTTTGCGTCAGCGATTGCGGTCAGCAGGTTGGTTGCGCCGGGGCCGGAGGTTGCGATGCACACGCCGGTCTTACCACTGGACACTGCGTAGCCCTGAGCTGCGTGGCCTGCGCCCTGCTCGTGGCGGACCAGGATGTGGCGGACCTTCTTGGAGTCGTACAGGGGGTCATAGGTCGGCAGAATTGCGCCGCCAGGCAGGCCGAATACGTCAGTCACACCCAGGTCTTCGAGGGTGCGGACGATAGCCTGAGAACCGGTCATGCGTTCTGCGGGAGCGTTTGCCGCGTCATCAGAAGTGGAAATCCCATGGTCATGGAAATGCCTCGTGTCTTAATGGTTCTTCGTTGTACTCAATGTTCTGCGTGGGGTTTGTGTGATCCTCACGCATCCTATGCCCGGGGGTACCAAGCTATAAAAAATGCCCCTCGCTGTTGGTGGTAGCGGTAGGGGCGCTCAGTCGCAGTGAATAGACCCTGCCACGCGCCCTAGGCGACGTCGACAAGGCGTAGAATTCGCTGGAACATTGCTGTCTTCACCCTTCTATGGTGCGCCCCAAGAAGGGGTGAGTCAAATCTCTATCGAGCAACACGCCCGTTTTTATTCATAAAGGCGCAGGTCAGATACTTTCTTTCATGATGTGGACACATTGCACTTGTTGACACATTCCCACGTGTTCATTTGAACAGGTGAGAAAAACTCGCATTTTTGGACGTCATGGCGCGTAATATGCGCGAATACTCGTGACCTTCGTTGGTTGCCCCGGTAGACTGAAGCTATGACCGAACCGATCATCCCGGTCGCTGATGAGCTGACCGAAGCAAGTAAGTACGCAGAGGTTATTGACCCCCGTAACTCTGTTGAGAGTGACGTGTTTTTGACGGGTGAGGAACTTATCCGAGTTCTGCACCCGGTTTTTGACGAGCAGATTATTAATTACGGTGCATACAATTTGGTGTATGCGACGGGCCGTGCGGTTTACCGTAATCCTGATTTGGCGTTGCATCAGTATCCTGATCAGCAGCATTTTATTGTTGGGTATCAGGATGCGCCTGATGAGGTGATTATTGCTCCGGTGAATTTGCCGGCGTTGACGCCTGCGGGTACGGCGACGACGGTTGATAATACGAATGCTCTGCATGCGTATCGTGTGGGTGATGATGCGGTGACGCTTGAGTCGGTGAATGGCAGCTCGTTTTATTTGTCGTTTGAGGATAATGCTGAGGTTGCGACTCGTTTTGGCGTTGGCTTGTTGGAGCAGGGTAAGGACGTGGAGGATTTCCGTGAGTTTGTGACGCGGATTTGGCCGGTCCTGTAGCCGTGTGACTTTTTGAGGTGAATGCCCGCTACTGTCTTGTGACGGTGGCGGGCTTTCGTATGCCTTGAGTCTGCCACATTGCTGGCTTGAGGTGCGGTGCACGTCCTCGCTCCTACAGGGGGCACCCGCCCTCGCTTCGCTTCGGGCACCCTGATGTCGCTACGGACGACACCGACACCTCGGCGCGCACTACGCCAACCATCAAGCAGCAGGCTAAAAAGGCGACAGCCCTCCCCGCCCCACACGTAGGGACATTAGCCACCACGCAACACACTAAAGGCGACAGCCCTCCCCGCCTCAGTTCGCTAGGCACGGGGCGCACACACTGAACCACCGCGCAACCCAACGAACCGGCGGGATTCCACGAACCCCTGAACCACAGATTACGAAGAGGAGCCGGGTGGCGCATCGGTAGCGCGCCGCGTTTTCCGGAAGCGCCCTCAGGGTGTCACACGGACGCTCTCCGCAGCGAAGCAAGGAAGAGCGGAGCGTCCGGGTGACGGGTGCCCCTGCGTAGGCGCGGAGGAAACATGCGGTGCGCACCATCAAAAACAAAGCCGAGCCCCGACTCCTCAAGCCGCATAAATCTTTTTCAGAGGGAACGCAAAAATCCCGCCGATTCCGAAGAATCAGCGGGATTTTCTGTGAAGTGCGCCCCCTGGGACTCGAACCCAGAACCCATTGATTAAGAGTCAATTGCTCTGCCAATTGAGCTAGAGGCGCTTGCTTGTTTCAAGGTTTCCCTTGCAACAGAAAAATACTATACGCGAGTTTTTGTGGTGTACGCAAGTTGATTTGAGGTGAGCCTGGACACATTGTTTGGGTGGGGTGTGTGGGACACTAGACTGTGTGTATTGCATGGGGCGCGTCCGCCCTTGGTACTGTGTGGGGCGCATCCGCCGCTCCCCTGCTGTTCTCTGTTGTTGTTTTGAGGAGTTATTGATGAGCGTTCGTCTTGAGCCGGGCACCCCGGCGCCTGCTTTTACCCTTTCTGATGCGTCGGGTAAGGAACATAGCCTGAGTGATTATGCGGGTAGCAAGGTGATTTTGTATTTTTATCCGAAGGCTTCGACTCCGGGTTGCACGAAGGAGGCGTGCGATTTCCGCGATAATTTGGCGTCGTTGAAGTCGTTGGGTTACGTGGTGTTGGGTGTTTCTCCGGATTCGCCGGCGGCTATTGCTCGTTTTGTGGAGAAGGAGTCGTTGACGTTCCCGCTGCTGTCTGATGCTGATCATGCTGTGGCTGAGGCGTATGGTGCGTGGGGTGAGAAGAAGAATTACGGCAAGGTGTATGAGGGCCTGATTCGTTCGACGTTTGTGATTGATGAGCAGGGTGTTATTTCTGTGGCTCAGTACAATGTGCGTGCGACGGGTCATGTGGCGAAGTTGCGTCGTGATTTGGGTATTGACCCGAAGTAGGGTCACGTTTTCTGGGGTTTGCGTATCGCCGTTCTGTTGCTTCTTGAGGGGGCTGTTGTTCGGCGTGTTTGCGGACTTTTTGCCCTATGGGGGCTTCTTTTAAGGCTTGGAGAACCTTGGTTCCTGGTGTACACTAATTCTTTGTTGCCTCAGACGCATGCATCTTCGGATGTGGGGTGACGCTACGCGCGAGTGGTGAAATTGGCAGACACGCAGGATTTAGGTTCCTGTGCCTTATGGCGTGGGGGTTCAAGTCCCCCCTCGCGCACACACATTCACATTGGGCCCGCCGTCACGGTTTTCGTGGCGGCGGGTTCTCTTGTATGCGCCTTGCCGGGGTGGGTGTGTCTCGCCCGGTTGGGTGTTGAACCGTTATCCTGAGAGATAAGCATCCGCGACGGAAGAGAGGACCCTCCCGTGCAGCATCAGCCTTATGCATCGTCAGCTGTTGGCAATTCTGATGCGCTGCTTCGAGCCACTGTCGGCTCGAGTGGCTTGAGTCGACGCGCCGTTTTGCGTTTTGGCGCACTTTTTAGTGCTGGTTTGGCGCTTTCTGCGTGTTCTGGTCAGTCTTCTGCTGGTTCGTCTGCTGGGTCTTCGGCGAGTGCGTCGTCTGCTGATGCGCGTCGTGTGTTCCGTTTTGCGCAGGGTGCTGCTCCGTTGGGTTTGGATCCGGCGTTGTTTCCTGTGGCGAGTACATATCAGGTGACGGCGCAGGTTTTGCAGACGTTGTTGGTGGCGAATCATTACACGGGTGATCCTGAGGTTCAGGATTCTTTGTGTACTGAGTGGACGGTTTCTGATGACCGTTTGGTGCATACGTTTGTGTTGCGTGAGGCGCATTTTAGTAACGGTTCTGCGTTGACTGCGGATGCTGTGGTGCAGAATTTCCAGAGGTGGCAGGCGTTGGCTACGGGTGAGGGTACTGCTGCTTTGGCGGTGCCTGCTCAGCCTTTGTTTGCGTGGGGTTTTGGTGTGCCGAAGCCGGGTTCTATTGATCCTTCGGCGGTGGAGCCTGCGCCGGTTCAGGCGTCTCCGTCGGGTGCGACGACTCCGTCTGCTTCTGCAAGTGCTTCCGCAACTGCTACCCCGAGCGCGTCGGCTTCTGCATCGGCTTCTGCGGGTGCTCATGCTGCTACTCAGCCGGATGATAAGAAGAACAGCAAGAAGACAGATGCCGCCCAGTCATTTGCAGTGCAGTCGTTCTTGCCGCTGGTTTCGTCGGTGGTGGCGAAGGGCAACTCTGTGGTGGTGACGCTGTCGCGTCCTTCTCTGGCGTTCCCGCGTATTTTGACGCAGCAGGCGTTTAGCATTATTGATCCTTCGCTGTTTGGTGCGGATCAGAAGCTGACGGGTAACCCGGTGGGTACGGGTGCATTCCGTGTGGAGTCATTCAAGGACGGCACGGTGCGTCTGCTGAAGAATACCCATTTTGATGGTCAGGCACCTGAGCTGGATGAGATTCAGATTTCGACCCTCACGTCGTCGGATAAGCGTTATTTTGCGCTGATGGAGGGTCACATTGATGCGTGTGATCAGGTGAACTCGTCTGATCTGGGTCAGTTGGCGCGTGATGGCTATCAGACGCCGGGCCGTGACCCGTTCTCGCTGGTGTATTTGGGTTTGAATACGGCGCATCCGGTGTTGAAGAATATTTCGGTGCGTCGCGCTATTTCGCATGCTGTGGATCGCGGTGCGTTGCGTCAGTATTATCCGCAGGGCACCTCGGATGCGCAGACGCTGATTTCGCCGTCGTTCCGCATTAAGGCTGATGACGCGAAGGATTACACGGACCGTAATCAGGATATGGCGCGCTCACTGTTGGCAACTGCTGGGTACGACAATCAGGTGATTGAGTGTTACTACCCTGCCGATGTGTCTCTGCCGTGGATGGATACTCCGCAGAAGGTGTATTCGGAGATGGTGGCTTCGCTGATTGAGGTGGGCCTGAATATTAAGCCGGTGCCTCTGCCGTGGTCTGAGTATCTGTCGAAGAGCCGTGAGGTTTCTTCTGAGCGCGGTATTACCTTGGCGGGTTTCTACGGCATGTACCGTGACCCGTATGCGTTCTTTGGTCCGGTGTTGGCGCCGCTGATTGCTGAGCATCAGGTGCGTTCGTTGATTGCTAATGCGCCGTCGGATATGACGACTGGTTTGACGAAGAAGAGTTCTGATGTGCCGTCGTCGGGTGGCGCGAATTCGAATGTGCGGATTTCTGCGACTCCGAGCCCGCAGCCGAGTTATTCGCCGGATCCGTTGACGCCTGAAGAGGAGGCTTCGGCTTCTGCTTCGCCGAGCCCGTCGGCGTCGCCTTCGCCGTCGCCTACTGCTGTGGCGGTGGCGCCGTCGCCTCGTTTTACGCAGATTTTGGGAGGCGATTCGTACCGCAGACTCTGCCGATTCGGTGGATTCGCAGCGTGAGCTGTACGCGAAGGTTGTGTCTCAGTTGGGTCAGTTCATGCCAGCGGTTCCGTTGCTGAATGTGACGTCTAAGGTGGCTGTGAGCCGTGAGGTTCAGGGCTATCAGACGGAGCAGAATGCGATTGAGCTGTTTGGAAAACTGCGTAAGTTGTAGGCAGTTCAGGTTTGAGTGTTGCGTTGCGTGTGTGTTTGGCGTGCCCTGGAGGGTTTCTACCCTCCGGGGAAGCTAACGTGTGAACTGCAACACTCTCCTGTTATTTGCTGATTCTAGCTATGCCTCCCCACTAAAAAGGAGTAGGCTAGATGATGTACCCCACAGTCATTGTGCCCAAGGCCGGGCACCCGCACCCCTAAGGGAGAATTCAGTGGTAGCACGTACTGAACGAACCGACGTCGTCCTGGTCGGCGGCGGCATCATGAGCGCCACCCTCGGCGTGTTCCTCAAGGAGCTCGAACCGACCTGGAATATTATCCTGCTCGAACGCCTCGACAAGGTTGCTCAGGAATCCTCCAACCCCTGGAATAACGCAGGTACCGGCCACTCGGCGCTATGCGAACTCAACTACGCACCCGCTGGCCCCGACGGCACCGTCTCGGCAGCTAAGGCGCTGAACATTAACGAGCAGTTCCAGGTTTCCCGCCAATTCTGGGCTTCCCTGACTGAGAAGAATATTCTGACTGACACCAGCTTCATCAACCCGGTCCCCCACATGTCCCTGGTCTTCGGCGAAGACCACTCCAAGTACCTGGCTGCGCGCTACGATTCTTTCCGCAAGGAGAAGCTCTTCGAGCGTATGCAGTTCTCCAATGACCGCGAGAAGATTGGCGAATGGGCACCGCTGACCGTCAAGGGCCGCAAGGGTAACGAGTCGATGGCTGCAACCTGGTCCCCCGAAGGTACCGACGTGAACTTCGGCTCCCTCACCGAGCAGCTGGTCGATTACCTGCAGACCAAGGGTGTTGAGGTTCGCTACGGCTACCAGGTCACCAACCTGAACCGCGAGTCGAACGGTTCCTGGCAGGTTGAGGCGATTAACCGCATCAACAAGGATGAGCCTCTGAGCATCAACGCGAAGTTCGTGTTCCTCGGTGCCGGCGGTGGCGCCCTGCACCTGTTGCAGAAGTCCGGCATTGAAGAGGGTAAGGGCTACGGCGGCTTCCCCGTCTCCGGTCTGTTCCTGCGCAACACCCACGAGGCAACCGCAAACCAGCACAACGCTAAGGTGTACGGTCAGGCTTCGGTGGGTGCACCTCCCATGTCTGTTCCCCACCTGGACACCCGCTACGTGGACGGCAAGCGCGCTCTGCTCTTCGGACCCTACGCCGGTTTCAAGACAAACTTCCTGAAGCAGGGTTCCGTACTGGATTTGCCGAAGTCCCTGCGCCTGCATAACCTGTACCCCATGACCCGTGCAGGTCTGGACAACTTCTCCCTGGTCAAGTACCTGCTCTCCGAGCTGGTCAAGAACAAGAACGCTCGCCTGGAGACCCTGCACCAGTACTACCCCGAGGCTGACGGCGGCGAGTGGGAGCTCATCGAGGCCGGCCAGCGCGTCCAGATTATGAAGAAGGACGCGAAGAAGGGCGGTATCCTGCAGTTCGGTACCGAGGTTGTCTCCGCAGCGGACGGCTCTATTGCGGCTCTGCTGGGCGCATCCCCCGGTGCATCCACTGCAGCTCCGATTATGCTGAACCTGCTGGCTAAGTGCTTCCCCTCCAAGATTGCCGGTTGGGAGCCTCGCCTGAAGGAGCTCATCCCCGGTTACGGTGTGAAGCTCAACGATAACCACGACCTGGCTGATGAGCTGATGGCTCACACCGCTAAGGTTCTGGGTATTCACAACTAGTTTTCAGTTAGGCTCAGCAGGTAGCTTTAAACCCTAGCTGACAAGCCTTTTTGAGATTACTTTGGGGTGGTTACCTCTCCCGTGCAGGCAGTAGCTCACCTATCTGCACTCGCAGAAAAATACGGGAGGGTTAGAAAACCCTATAATGTCACCGCAGGGGCGGGAAGGACAGCTCATTGTTCTCCTCGCCCCTTCTGTGCGCCCACACGCTGAAGCTCATAGGCGCACCACTGTGTACACCCCACTCATTCAAGGAGCCCCATTGGCTGCACACACCGGCTCTTCCACGGACACCTCCTCAACCCAGGTACCCGCCGGAGCTCGCCGCGGACTCTTCTCCCGCAAGCAGAAGCCCGCTGACCCCAAGTACGTCAGCGTCAAGCTGCGCGACTTCCCCAAGGGCAGCATCCTCTACATTCTGCGCCGTGCCATCTACAAATTCGGCGCAAACGGCGGCACCGACATGGCGGCAGCACTCACCTACTTCACCGTGCTGTCCATCTTCCCCGCCCTGCTGGCAATCGTCTCCCTACTGGGCGTATTCGGTCACGGTGAGGAAAGCGCCGCCGTCATCCTCGCCTTCCTCAAGGACAACGCGCCCGCCCAGATGTACGCCATTCTGGAAGACCCCATCAAGCAGATTACAGGCGACCATGGCGCAGGCCTGGTGCTGTTGACCGGTATCCTCAGTGCACTCTGGTCCGCCTCTGGGTACACCGGATCCTTCGGCCGAGCTCTCAACACGGTCTACAACGTGCGTGAAGGCCGCCCCGGCTGGATTCTCAAGCCGCTGAACGTCTTCGTCACCACCGTGATTATCATCCTCGTGGTACTCATGATGCTCATGATGCTGCTGGGTGTAACCGTCCTGGACATGGTCGGTCGGTATGTACCCGAAACCGTGGATATGGAGCTCATCAAGCTCATCTGGCTGAACGGCCGCTGGGTGCTGATTCTGTTCATGGCAATCGCCCTGATCACTCTACTCTACGCCGCCACCCCGAACGTGCGCCGCTTCAAACAGTGGAAACTCTCCCCCGGTGCGGCGCTCGCCCTCTTCGGCATGGGCCTGGGCGGTTTCGGCTTCACCCTCTACGCCAACAACTTCAGCAAGTACAACGCCACCTACGGCCTCATTGGTGGTGTGATCGTGATGCTGCTGTTCATCTGGATTATGAACAATATGCTTCTCTTCGGCGCGCACCTGGACGCAGAAATCATGCTCATGCGCCAGGTACTCGCCGGCGAAGACGACCACGGACACCTGAAGGTTCAGCCGCGCAGCACCACCGCATCCCGTGCGATGAAAGAACAGAGCGAACGCCTCATGTCCGCCGGACGCGAATTGCAGCAGCAGGCGGCAGGCCAGGACATGCTCCCCAAGCCGAAGGGCCCCTCCATTGCGGATCGCGTGCAGAAGGCGGTGGACACCAACACCACCATGATTCGCACGTTCATTGCCGACGGTAAGGAACGCATCGAAAACGGTAAGGAGCAGCTGCAGCAGAAGCAGGCGAAGGCAGACGCCACGGCGGAAGCTACCGAGTCTGAGGCGAAGGCTGACTCTCAGCAGAAGGCACTCTTCGACCCGGGCACCGATAACTCAACCGATGCGGCACAGAAGAACTAAGCGGCAGCTCAGCTGAGCGCGTACCACCTCAAAGTATCAAGGGCACGAGATATAAAAGGGCACGGGACAGAAACCCTGCGCTGGTCACTAAGATAGACATATGACCAGTGCAGATTTCTCTCCCGCGCCCTTTGCTGTACCCAATGCAGCAACACCCACCGTCGTGCTCCCCGACCTCGAGTACACCCTCTACCAGCCGCAGCAGCTCAAAAGCCGCATCCCCGCCCTCATGATTCACGGCTTCGCCACCCGCGGCGAACAGCTCTACGGCGGCACCAGCTGGATCCGCCAATACCTACGCGCCGGATACCCCGTGCTGATCGTTACCCTGCCCTACCACTCAGACGAATACCTCAAAGACCCCGAATCCATGCACGCCATCGACTGCAAGCTCCCCGACAACACGAGCGTGCGCAGCCGCACAATTCCGTTCGATTCGGTGCCCCCTGTCGATGCTGCAGGTCAGCCGCTGACCCCCATGCACCTGTTCACCAATCTGCTCGCCCAGCTGCTGCGCACCGTCGCCACCGAGAACGACCTCGGCGTTGAACTGGAGCCCCGCGCGCACGTTATCGGTTTCTCCTTCGGCGCCCGCGTCGGCTGGGAACTCGCCCTCACCCACCCGGAGGCGGTCGCGTCCCTCACCCTGGGCGGCCTGCCCCTACACGACCACCTCATTACCCTGCGTTCCATGCTCGAAGCGCACGAGGGAACCAGCGTCACGGCGGATAGTGAAACCCCGGCGGCGGACTCCACCGACGAGGCGATTGCCTCCTTCACCTCGATTATTGACAACTCCCCATTCAGCCCGACGCACTGCTGAAGTTCGTGCGGATTCCCTTCAGCCCGTTCTTCGACGTGCCCGCCCTGCGTGCCGGATCCCCGAACCTACCTGCCGGTCACCCGGGCGCGCATCCGCACGCACCCGTTGCTGTCGTGCTCGGCGACGCGGACACCATCGCCGCCGACGGTGCCGAACTCTACGACATGGTGCGCGGCAACAACCCGCTCAACCGTTTCATCTCCCTGCCCGTACCGCGACCACGTGAACGCACTGACCTCGGGCGCGTTCCGACGCGGCGCGCTCGCCTTCGCAGCAGAGGTGGAGGCGGCAGAGTAAAGTAGCCGCAGGCTACGCGGGTTCCGGGCGGGTTGAGTTACAACGTCATAAAACGTCACATTCACCTGGGGGCTTCACGCTCAGCCCCGGGGTGCATCAGGTATGCCTTAGCTCTTAGAATGGGAACGTATCAAAAAAACCTTTATCTGCGGTTGAACCTCAGCCGCGCCTCAGCAAAGGAGCACCATGCACAAGGTTAAGGCTGTCGTAGCCCTCGCCCAGGACGCGCCCGTCACCGTCACCACCATCAACGTACCCGACCCCGGCAAGGGAGAAGCACTCGTCAAGGTCCTCACCTGCGGTGTCTGCCAGACCGATCACCACTACGTCACCGGCGGCGTCGGCCAGGACTTCCCCTACCTGCTCGGCCACGAGTCCGCAGGTATCGTTGAGGCTGTCGGCGATGACGTCACCGACATCGCCCCCGGCGACCTGGTCATCCTCAACTGGCGTGCCGTCTGCGGCGAATGCCGCGCATGCCGCAAGGGCCAGCCGCAGTACTGCTTCGCAACCCACAACGCAACCCAGAAGATGACCCTCGAGGACGGTACCGAACTCACCCCCGCACTGGGTATCGGCTCCTTCGCTGAGAAGACCCTCGTCGCAGCTGGCCAGTGCACCAAGATCACCGCTGACATCAGCCCCGAACAGTACGCAGCCATCGGTCTGCTCGGCTGCGGCGTCACCGCAGGTCTGGGCGCTGTGCTGAACACCGGTGAGCTCAAGCGCGGCGAGTCCGTGGCAGTCATCGGCTGTGGCGGCGTCGGCACCGCAGCAATCGCAGGCGCACAGCTCGGTGGCGCAACCACCATCATCGCCGTCGACATCGACGAAGATAAGCTGGCACGCGCACGCGAGCACGGTGCAACTCACACCGTGAACTCCTCCAAGGTCGACCCCGTCGAGGCCGTCAAGGAGCTCACCGGCGGCTTCGGTGCAGACCTCGTCATCGACGCTGTCGGCATCGCCCCCACCTTCAAGCAGGCATTCGAGGCACGCGACCTGGCTGGCCGCGTCGTCCTCGTCGGCGTGCCCGCACCCGGCACCACTTGGGACATCCCGCTGGATGAGGTGTTCGGCCGCGGCGGCTCCATCAAGAGCGCATGGTACGGCGACACCCTGCCCTCCCGCGACTTCCCCGAATTCGTGGACCAGTACCTGCTCGGCCGCCTCGACCTGGACGGCTTCGTCTCCGAGCGCATCACCCTCGAAGACGTCAACGAAGCATTCGAAACCATGAAGACCGGCCGCGTGCTGCGCTCGGTCGTGGAACTCTAGGAGCGTAGCGTGAGCGAACGTATTGAACGAGTCGTCACCTCCGGCACCTTCTCGTTGGACGGCGGTTGCTGGGACGTCGACAACAACGTCTGGATCATCGGCAATGACTCCTCCGTGATCATCATTGACCCCGCCCACGACGTCGACAAGATTTCCCGCACTGTCGCAGGCCGCACCGTGGAGAAGATTCTGCTGACCCACGCCCACGACGACCACATCCGCAGCGCCAAGGAGGCGGCAGAACGCTTCGGCGCACCCGTCTACCTGAACCCCGCAGACCGTGTGCTCTGGGAAATGGTGTACCCTTCCTGGGACTTCGACCACGAACTCGCTGACGGCGATATACTGCGCATCGGCGACACCGAACTGAAGGTCCTCGCCACCCCCGGCCACTCCCCCGGCTCCGTGTGCTTCTACGCACCCACCCTCAGCTGGGAGAACAGCGAAGGCGTCGTCTTCTCCGGCGACACCCTCTTCAACGGCGGCCCCGGCGCAACCGGACGCTCCTACAGCGATTTCGACACCATCATCGAGTCGATCTCGACCCGCCTGCTGACCCTGCCCGAGTCCACCGCGGTCCTCACCGGCCACGGCGACAGCACCGGCATCGGCCTGGAAGCACCCGAGCTTCCGGCATGGATCAAGCGCGGCCACTAAACCGGCAGCCTCACGCTGAAGTTCACAGGCTGAGGCTCTCACACCGAGGTTCTCAGGCCGAGGCTCACCACAAACCGAGCACGGTACACAAAAGGCGGATGCCCCACCACCTGCAGAAGGTGGCGGGTCATCCGCCTTTTATCGCGCGCTCATCACGCTCAAGCTACCGGCAAGGAACTAGCAGCAACCCAAACTAGCCGCGTTCCGTCTCAGCCAAAGGAGCCAACTGCTCCTCATGCTCCTCACGCCACAAGTAGCCGTACAAATGACCCAACGCAAATACAGCGTCGCAATAATCACCGGCACCATAAACGCATTACGGTAATACGGAGCGTCACCCATATAGCCGCCCCACATACTACCCATCGCAAGACCAATACCCAGCATCGAGCGGGTAAAGAAGCTCGCCTGCGCATCAGGAATATGCTTGAGCGAACGGTTCAGCCACAGCTCATGACCGCCAAACGCCACACCCAGCACCGCACCACACAGCACCAACGCATAGAAAATCGTGGACGTATCATCACTCGCCGGCAAATACAGGGCACCCATAATCAGCAGAACGCCGCTCACCAACCAACCATGCCACGGGTTCACCGAACGGGCACCCAAAACCACGGGGAAAGACACAAGCACCATCGCGCCGGTACCGGTCGCAACCATCGCCATGAACAGGTTCATCGAACCGTGAATCAGCGAGAAGCCCAGCAGACCCGAACCGACCGCGCCCATACACGCACCCAGCAGCACCAGACCAAGAATCAACACCACCGTCTGCTTATTCGGACGGACCAGATTCTTCGGCGGAGACATGCGAATACGCGAAATATCCGGCAGCCACATCGGCGCGGCCAGAACCACAATGAACAGTAGCGCATCCAGAATCATCGTGATCCAGAAGCCCGCATACTCATGATTCGGGGTGAGGTACGCATCGCCCAGCCGCACCAGCAGAGCAGCCAGCGGGTACATCGACAGGTTCGCCGTCGTCCCCCAAGAAACAGCTGTCGACAAGCGAACATCACTGTACTTATAGTTGCGGCGGTACAGCGACTCCAACGCAAACGGCGTCCACGGCGGAGTCGTAAAACCCATCGCCACGCAAGAGAGCGCATGGTATGTCGTACTCACGTTATTCGGGTCAACCGTCAAACGCCAACCAATGACCAGCATATTCAGCACCGCAGCAATATTCAGCACCGACGTAATCGCCAGCAACGCCCTCAAACCCAGGGCACGCACCAGCATCGGGCCGAGCATAATCTGCACCGAATACGCGCCAGCAAACGCCGCCACCGCATAGCCGCCATCATGCACACTACCCAGGTGGCTCGCCAACAGAATATACAGCGCAAACGCCGAAGAAGCCGCCGGAATATGGAACAGAATCGTCAACACATTACGGGCAAAGCCCTCATCACGGAGCACACCGCGCAGATGGTAACGCTGCTCCTTACCGTTACGCAGGAACAACGCCCAATGCTGACGCAAAATATCCGGCACCGAGGCGTTCGTATTAACCTCATCCGCAGTAGGAACCGGTCGCGGCGGCAACTCCTGCAACACGTGCTCGTTACTGCGCACCACATCCGTCAAGGACGTACCCGGAACCGTTGGAATACCCGTGCCCGAAGCACACGACTTATCCGGCGAATCGGAGGCGGGTGCCACCTTCATGGTGCGCGGAGGAACCTCCGGCGCGGATGCGTTAGCGCGCGCATCAGCCGAAGGTTCCACACGATACGTTGAGTTCGGGTCCCTGTCCTGAGGTGTCGAGGTCATCATCTCTTTCACGAATAAGCCGCCGGACATGCCACAACAGCAGCCCGGAAGCGAATTTATGCCTACTAGGGAGTTTACCCTCACCGACGAGCCGTTCTGACCCTTTTCAACCACAATCTGGGCGGGAATACGGTTCTTCATCTCCTCCACATGCGAAATCAGGCCAATAGTGCGGCCGCTATCACGCAGAGATTCGATCGTGCCCATCACCATGTCCAAGGTTTCGGCGTCCAACGTGCCAAAACCCTCATCAATGAACAGGGTATCCAGCTCGATACCGCCGTTATTCGCCTGCACAACCTCAGCCAGACCCAACGCCAACGACAGCGACGCCAAGAACGACTCACCACCGGACAGCGACGACGCCTCACGCGGCTCGCCCGTCCAGGTGTCGGTAATCTCCAGGTTCAGGCCGCCGCCGGAACGGCTACCCTTCGCACGGTGATCGCTGAACACCATGCCGTAGCGGCCCCTCACTCATGCGATCCAGGTGCAGTGACGCCGAGTGCAGAATCCGCTCAAACTCGGCACCCAGCACGTAACTCACCAGGTCAACCTGATGCTCATAGCCGCCCAGCGTGTCACCGCGGGCAGCCGCCGCCAGGTTCGCCAACATCTGCGCACGGTCATAACGCTGCGCCGTCTTCGCACGGAACGCCGCATACTCGCCACGCAGCACATGCAAAGAACGCAGCATGCTCTCCCGCTCACCCTCACGAAGAGTCAAACGGTGCGCCGCCGCACGCAACTGCTCAACCTGCTCACGCACACCCTGCAGATCATCCGGCGCCTGCTCACCAGCGGCGGCACGCGCCGCCACCGCAACAATCGCCTCACGACCAAAGCCCTCAAGGAGGCGGGCATGCTCCAACTCATACGCGGCAACAGCCTGCTCCAGGGCATCAACACGCTCGGGGGTGCGCACCGCCGCCTGCACCAGCTCAGCGCTCTCAAACGAAGACTCAGCCAGCAAACGCTCAGCCTGCGCCGCCGCCAAAGCATGACGCTCACGCGCCTGCCCCAACAGCAACACTGCACGAGCAAGACGCTGATGCGCCACACGGTAACCCTCAACAGCCTCAACACGTTGCGCAAAACCCACCGCTGCACGAGCAGGCGCCAACTCAGCCGCAGCCGCCTCACAGCGCGCCGCAGCATCACGGTGACGAGTCTGAGCCTCAACCGCCGCGCTCTCGATGGTGCGTAGCGCCTCCTGAGCCTTCTGCTGCTCGGCACGCACCCGCTCAACCTTCACCAGCACGCCGTCACGCGCGGTCACGCGCGACTGAGCCTGCGCGAGGCGGGTCTGCGCCTGCTGCAGCTGGGCGGCAGTCTGCTCAACATCGCACTCGCCCTGAGCCACCAGGGTCTCGTACTGGGTGCGGGCGGCGGCAAGCGCCTCGGAGGCTTCCTGATGTGCCTTGGTCGCCCGATCCTTAGCCAGTTCGTGGGTACGCGCCTGCTTGTGTGCCTTGTCTTCACGCTCCTTGGCGGCGTCCAGGTCGGCACGCTCAACCAGCTGCTCGCCCTCGGCAATCCGCGCCGGAGCGGGGTGCTCCACTGAACCGCAGACCGCGCAGGGTTCGCCGTCCTTGAGCTCACGCGCCAGCAGAGACGAGGCCTGGGCGAGGCGCAGCACCTGCAGGTTCTTGAACTCCTCCGTGGCGGCGAGCGCCTGCTGAGCCGAAGCCTGCCACTTTCCTGCGCCTTCTGCTCGGCGGTGGCGGTGCGCTTGCTCTGCTTCTGGGCCGCAGCAACCGCGGCGGAGGCGGCATCCAGCTTCTGCTGCATCTGCTGGGCTGCATCGTGCTTCTGCTGCGCCTCGGTGACCAGGTGCGCGGCGAGGGTACGCTCCTCGTCGGCGGTGCTGTAGCCGGCGAGTTCTTCGGCGAGCTGCTCGGCCTGGGCGGTGAGGTCGCTCAGCCTCTTTTCGGCACGCGCCCTGTCCTGTTCGAGGGCGTTTGCCTGCTTCAGCAGGGCGGCTGCGGCGGCTTCCTCGTCGGTCAGCTGCGCGTCCTTCTTCTGCAGGGCGCGCAGGGTGTCAAGGAGCGCCTCGAGCTGGGTTTCCTGCTCGGCGGGCTCGAAATCCGGGAGTGCGGCGAAGGTGGTCTCTTCGGGGAAGATGACCTCTGCCGAGGTTTCCTCATCGCGGAGTGCCGCAAGCAGGGCGCGACCAGTCTCATCCAGCGCGGAAGCACACGCCGAATGTTCCTGTTCTCGGGCGGCGAGCGCCTGCGATTCGGCTTGGACCTGCGCGTACTGTGCGTGCAGGGGCGCCGCGGCACGCGCCTGCGCCAGCTCTTCACGCTGCGCCTTGTGCTCGTTGGCGCGTTCGGTCAGGCGGGTGCGGCGCTCGCAGAGCTGCTCGTATTCGCGCCAGTCGGCCTGTAGCTGGGCGCGTTCGGCGAGTAGGCGGGTGTTCCGGTCGGCTTCGTCGGTGAGGCGCTGCTGTTCCTGCTTTTCGCGCGTGGAGGTTTCGCGGGCGCGCGCTATCCCAACGGCGATCCATGTGTCGAGGGTTTCGGCGGTGACACTCTCAGCGGTGAGCTGTTCGGAAGTCTCCTCCCCTGCAGCCTCTTCAGCGTCCGGGTCTGCAGCGTCCAGTAGCGCCTGCAGGGCGAGCATTTCTGCGCGGGCACGTTCGAGGTAGCCGCGCTGGGTGTTTTCGTCCTGGGCGACTTCCTGCTGGGCGGTTTTCGCTTCCTCGGTGAGTGCGGCGAAGAGCTGTTCGTAGTGTTCGACGGGGAACATCTTTTTGAGCAGTTCTTTGCGTTCTTTGGGCTTGGACTTGAGGAATTGCGCGAACTGACCCTGCGGCAGGAGTACGACCTTGAGGAATTGTTCTTTGGTCAGGTGGGTGCGTTCGGCGATGGTGCGGTTGACTTCGGCGACGCTGCTGGAGATGGGCGTCCATGCCTTTTCGTCGGAGGGGTCGGCGCCGGGTGCGAGTTCGGCGAGGGTGGCTTTGGCGCTTTCTTCGCGCATCTGGCCTTTGCGGGCGCCGCGGGTGATGGGCTTGTTGTAGGCGGGGGTGCGGTCGATGCGCAGGCGCTTGCCGTGGAGGGTCACGTCGAGTAGCACGCGCGGTTTGGTGCCGCTGTGTGCCGCGTAAGTGGAGTGCAGTTTGGCGGATTCGCGGTCGCTGCTGGTTTCGCCGTAGAGGGCGTAGCAGATGGCGTCAAGGATGGTGGTTTTACCGGCGCCGGTGGGGCCGTTGAGCAGGAATACGCCGGCGTTGTTGAGGGCGTCGAAGTTGATTTCTTGGCGCTTGGGGTATGCCATGAAGGCTTCGAATTCGAGGTTGTGCAGGATCATGCGTTGTCCTTGTGGCTTTTGATGTGGTCACTGAGGGTGGTGATGACGTTGCGTTCTTCGCTGGTGAGGGGGCGGTTGCGTACGTATTGGTGGAATTGGTCGAAGGTTTCGACGGGGTCGGCGTCGCGGGTGAGGGGTGCGGCGGCGGGTTTGTCAGTGGCGGGTTGGGTGCTGCGGTAGCTGAAGTGGGAGATGGTTTCGTAGCGGCTGCGCAGGCGGTCGACGGCGCCGACGGGTAGGGTTTCGTCGGTGAGTTCGATGCGGCAGTAGTAGCCCTGCTCGTAGGGGCTGTTTTCTGGGTCGTTGAGTAGCTGCTCCATGGTGCCGCGCAAGGTTTTCATGTGCACGCGGGTTGCCCATTCGTGGCTGCTGATGGTGGGTTCTTCGCCGGGGTTGAGTTCGATGAGGTAGGCGCCGTTGCGGTTGTGTTCTTCGCTGAATGAGAAGCCGAGGGGTGAGCCGCTGTAGCGGATGGTGTGGGTGACGGGGTAGCGCTTGTGGATGTGGCCGAGGGCTACGTAGTCGAAGCCGTCGAAGAGGGAGGCGGGTACCCAGTCGATGCCGCCGACGCTGATGTCGCGTTCGGAGTCGCTGCGGGGTGTGGTGTCTGCGCTGTCGGCAATGTCACTGCCGGTGGTGTCGCTGACGGTTGCGTGGCTCATGACGATGATGCGGTCGGCACCTTCGCTGCGGGCGCGTCGTTCTGCGGCGTCGGTGCGGATGGCGTTGGTGACGGCGCCGAGGACCGCCTGGTGGGTGGGTTCTACGCCGAGGACGGTGGCGTGGAGGCGCGGCGCGAGGTAGGGGATGGCGTAGACGTGCACGCGCTGGGTGCCGTCGGTGAGTTCGACGGGGCGGGTGGCGTCTTCGATGGTGGTGCGCAGGTGCACGCCGGAGGCTTCGAAGAAGGCGGCGCCGTAGCTGAGGCGGCGGAAGGAGTCGTGGTTGCCGGAGCTGAGGATGACGTGCACGCCGGCGCGCATGAGGCGGGTGAGTGCCTGGTCGAGCAGGGTGGTGCTTTCGGCGGTGGGGATGGTGCTGTCGTAGACGTCGCCGCTGATGAGGAGAGTGTCGATACCTTCGGCGTGCACGTAGTCGAGCAGTTCGTCGATGAACTGCTGGTGTTCGCGGGTGAGGGGGCTGCGGTGGAAGGTGCGGCCGAGGTGCCAGTCGGAGGTGTGCAGGATCTTCATGGTTTCAGTATGGCATTGTGTCTTATTTTGCGCCTCACAGTTCGTCATTTAGGGCGTAGGCACTCACGCGGAGCGGGGGCTCCGTCCTCAAGGCGCCCCCAGGCGCTGAAGAGGGGGCACTCCCCCGCGAGCGTGAGTGCAAAGCCCTCTTTGTCTAGGCCCCTTACAGTCCCGGCGAGGACGAGTAGCCAAACCACCGCGGCGTAGGTGCTCATGCGGAGCGGGGGCTCCGTCCTCGAAGCGCCCCCAGGCGCTGAAGAGGGGGCACTCCCCCGCGAGCGTGAGCACGAAGCCGCTTATGCCCTAGCCTCCGCGTCCTGAACGCACATGGGATAATCGCCCTATGAGTTTTTCTTCTGTTGAGTTCACGCGTGCGCCTGAGGTTTCGGCTGAGTTTGCGAGCAGGGTGCGCGGCCTGTTGTGTGCGTCTGCGTTGGGTGATGCGCTGGGTTATCCGTTGGAGTTGTTGTCGGCTGAGCAGATTGCGGAGCGTACCCCTAAGCCGTGGGATTCGGCGTTTGGTGAGCTGCTAATCAGTGATGATACGCAGCTGACCTGCTTCACTCTGGATGGCCTGACGGAGGTTTTGGAGTGGAACAATGAGGGCGCGGCGGCGGATGAGTTGGCGTGTTTGTGGTTGGCGTATTTGCGGTGGTTCCGCGGTATTGGTGATGTTCTGCCGGAGTCTGCGCCGTTTTCGTTGGATCGTGAGATTGATGGGTCGGCAGAGTTGACGGCTCGTCGTGGTCCGGGTGCGGCGACGTTGCGGGCGTTGGGTTCGGGTGAGATGCAGTTGGTGTCGAAGTCGTTGAATCCTGATGCTTTGGGTAGTGGCGCGTTAGTGCGTTCGGCGGCGTTGGGTGTTTTGCCGGTGGCGCAGGAGCGTACGGTGGTTTTGTTGGCGGTGCGTGCGGCGGCGTTGACGCATGGGCATCCGGAGGCGTTGGCTTCGGCGGCGGCGTATGCGTTGTTGGTGCGTGACCTGTTGGCGTCCCAGTCTGGCTCGTTTGGTGTGTTGTTGGATTCTGCCCGCCGTGTGCTTGACTGGTGCGGCACGGTGGGCGCGGATGATTCGATTCCGGGTGATGCTGCGCGTACGGCGGCGGCGTTGAGTCGTGCCGTCAAGCTGTTGGAGGGCGGCGTGGTGCCGGTGCCGCAGGCTGTAGCGGAGCATTTTGGTACGGGTTGGACGGCGCCGGAGCTACTGGGCGTGGCGTTCTGGTGTGCTGCGGATGCTGTGAAGGGCCTGCCTACTGATGCTGATGATGCGACGGTGCGTGGCGCCTTGTTTGAGGGGTTGTGCCGTGCGGTGTCGGTGGATTCGGATTCGGATTCGGTGGGTGCGATGACGGCGGCGTTGTGGGCGGCGGTTGGTTTGCCGGTGGGCGGCGGTGAGGCTGATGCGTGGTCGCAGGCGCTGGGTCGTGTGCGCGGGCTAGATCAGGTGGAGGCGGTGGCGGACCGCTATCTGCGTCAGCTGGGTCTGTAGCGGCGCTGAACCTCAACGGCATAGCGGCGATGCGTAGCGGGGGCTCCGTCCTCGAAGCGCCTGGCCCATTCATTTATTGGGGCGCTGAAGAGGGGGCACTCCCCCGCGAGCATCGTCCACAAGCCGTCGCAACAAACTGCTTAAGGGTACAGAAAAGGCTCTCCGGTATTTCGGAGAGCCTTTTCTGTATGTGCAACTAAACCTTACGGCGTAGCCGGTCACGCGGAGCGGGGGCTCCGTCCTCGAAGCGCCCCCAGGCGCTGAAGAGGGGGCACTCCCCCGCGAGCGGGAACCGGTGCGCCGTCTGTAAGGACAAGCGCACGGAGTCCGGCCCCGCACTCCCCTGCGAGCATTGTCCGCGTGCCGGACAGCAGACCAGCTGCACGAGCATCCGCCAGCACGTTAGAACCGCTAGCTATGAACTTTTTTAGTCCAGGTAGTCGCGCAGTACCTGCGAACGCGACGGGTGACGGAGCTTAGACATGGTCTTGGACTCGATCTGGCGGATTCGTTCGCGGGTCACGCCGTAGACCTTGCCGATTTCGTCGAGGGTCTTGGGCTGGCCGTCGGTCATGCCGAAGCGCATTGCGACCACGCCGGCTTCACGCTCGGAGAGGGTGTCGAGTACGGAGTGGAGCTGTTCCTGCAGAAGGGTGAAGGACACTGCGTCTGCGGGGACGACTGCTTCGGAGTCTTCGATGAGGTCACCGAATTCGGAGTCGCCGTCTTCGCCGAGGGGGGTGTGCAGGGAGATGGGTTCGCGGCCGTACTTCTGGACTTCGATGACCTTTTCGGGGGTCATGTCGAGTTCCTTGCCGAGTTCTTCGGGGGTGGGTTCGCGGCCGAGGTCCTGGAGCATCTGAGCTGCACGCGGGCGAGCTTGTTGATGACTTCTACCATGTGCACGGGGATGCGGATGGTGCGGTACTGGTCTGCCATTGCGCGGGTGATGGCTGGCGGATCCACCAGGTTGCGTAGGTGGAGAACTTGAAGCCCTTGGAGTAGTCGAACTTTTCGACGGCGCGGATGAGGCCGAGGTTGCCTTCCTGGATGAGGTCGAGGAAGAGCATGCCGCACCGGTGTAGCGCTTGGCGAGGGAGACGACGAGTCGCAGGTTGGCTTCGAGCAGGTGGTTTTTGGCTCGCTTGCCGTCGTGGACGACCCAACGCAGGGCTTTCTTGAGGTCTTTGTCCATGTCGGGGTTTTCAGCGAGCTTGTGTTCGGCGTAGAGGCCTGCTTCGATGCGCTTGGCGAGGTCGACTTCCTGCTGTGCGTTGAGCAGGGAGACTTTGCCGATTTGCTTGAGGTAGTCCTTGACGGGGTCGGCGGTTGCGCCGGGGGTGACGACGCGCTGTGCGGGTGCGTCGTCGTCGTCGTTTGCGGTGAGGACGAAGCCGGAGCCCTTGGCTGCTACTGCTTCTGCGGCCTTCTTTTCTTCTATTTTGGCTGCGGTTTCTTCGTCTTCTTCGTCGGTTTCGTCTTCGCCGTCGGTGGTTTCGAGTTCTTCGTCGAGTCCGAGGTCGAATTCGTCGTCGCTCTTTTTGCGGCGGCCACCGGTCTTGCGCTTGGTTGCGGTTTTGGTGGTGGTGGTTTTGCGGGTGCGCTTGGGCTTGTCTGCCTCGGTTTCGGCAGTGGTTTCAGCACCGGTTTCGGCGGTTGCGCCGGTGGTGTCTTCGGTTGCCGCTGCGGCTTTGGTGGTTGCCTTCTTGGTGCGGGTGGTCTTGGTGGTTGTTTTTGCGACGGTTTCTTCGGTTGCGTCGCCGGTCACGGTCTTCTTGCTGGTTGCAGGTGCCACTAGAACCCTTTCTGGCTTGTGGTGGGGTGCTTTGTCTGCAAAACACCTAAGACCCTGTCAAGTCTGTGCTGGCGTCCTCGGTCGGGGTGTTTGCTGCGTTTATCCGGTTTAACGCTGTGGGGGCGGGTTTTATTCCGCGTGCGTTGGGCGGTTTGCAGGGTTCCGTTGCTCGTTGTGTGGAGCGGTTTGAGGGCGCGTTATAGCGCATTGACTGTACGGGGTCAATATATAAGTATTGCAGATTTTTGGTTGCTTTCAACTTGACGCGCTGTTTGGGTGGCTTGTAGGCCTGGTTTTGGGTGAGTGCGGCTGTGTGCGGGAGGGGCGTGCCCGGTGGCGCGCCCCTCCCTCGTTTTGTACCTCGCTTTTAGGTGCCGGTTTTAGGTGCCGGGCTTTTAAGGTTTTCGGGGTTTGAGGGTGCTGATGGGTTCGCGGTGTGTTCCGGGTTCGCCGCAGATGGTGTATTTGATCCAGGCGGGTAGGTTGCCTGCGTTGAGGTGTACATCGAGGATGTTGAGGTCCTTTCCGAATGTGTGGCGGTGGGCTTCTTGGCGGAGCATGCGGGCGTAGGTGCTGTAGCCCTTGTACCAGTTGGCCCAGGCTTGGGTGTTGCGTAGTTCGGCGTATTCTCCGTCGGTGCTGTGGGGTGTGAGCAGGCTGGTGAGTAGTTCGAGTGCGTTGAGGCGTGCCCAGTGGGGGCTGTCTAGTTTTCCTTTGAGGGCGTTGAGGTAGTGGGTGTAGACGGCGTGGTGTTTGGTGAGGTATTCGCTGTTGGTGCAGCTTTCGTCGATTCGTTGTTTGAGGTTTTCGAGTTTGTTGTGGGCGTTGTGGTCTTTGGGGTGTTCCTCGAGGCGTGGGAGCAGGTCGCGGCTGATGGTGTTGAGTTCGGCGGCGCTGGCGAGGTCGGCGGGGGTGAGGTTTTCGAGTGCCCAGCCGTTGAGGTTGGTGTGCTGGTTGCTGCGGTTCTGTTGAATGCTGCGGCTCTGCTGAATGGTGCGGTGGGTGCGGCGGATCCAGTCTTGCCATTGCACGCATTTTTCGGGCACGGCGCGTACGTGTGCCTGTTCGGTACCGGGTGTGGCGCTGAGTGCGTGGGTGAAGCTGGCGGGGATGTAGGTTTTGCGGGTGATGCGGGTGCCGTAGCGGGGTGGTTCGAGCGGCGCGCGGTCGGGGCTGGGGTATTCGCCGCCGAAGGCGTGGTAGGTGTATTGGGCGGAGTAGTGCAGGTAGGCGAGCGCTTTTTGGGCGTGGTTGAGCCCGTAGCCGGCGAGGTAGGTGAGCATTTCGGCGGTGATGGGGTTGAGGGTTGCGGGTGCGATGGAGGCGCGTAGGTGCCCGGCGATTTCGGCGGGGATGAGGTTGCGCAGCGCATCGCCAATAGTGGGCGCATCGTTATCGTTGACCGGGTGGGTGGTGAGCAGGTGCGCGGCGGCGTTGATGGCGGCGTCCCAGTAGCAGAGGTCGATTTGGGCTTGGCGGTAGATGGTGCGGATGTCTGTGTGGCGGGCTTCGTCGTTCCGGACGGTGTTGGTGCGGGTGTTGTCCCAGAGTTCTACGGCGTTTTCCCAGTCGTGGCGGGTTTCGGGGTTGCTGGTGGGGTCGGTGTCCCAGGGGCTGTGGGCGTAGTTGTGTTGGGCGGTGGCGGCGATGGTGTCGCCGTGGCGGGTGAGCCAGGTGTAGTAGCCGCTGTGGCGGAGTTCTTCGATAGGTGCGAGGAGGGTGAGCGTCTGCTGTTCGGGGTTGAGTGCTCAGATGCTGGCGCCGCCTGCGTAGATGACGTCTTCGCAGCGTAGTTCGCTGACGATGCGCGGGTCGTGGAGCAGGTGGAGCCAGGTGTTGATGTTGATTTGGGTTTCGAGGTCGTTATGGATTTCGTCGATGGTGGCGAGCTGGGCGGTGTCGGGGTTGAGTTGGCGTTGGCGCACGGTGTTGTCGCCGTCGATGATGATGGCGTAGAAGCGGGTGAGGGTTTCGCCGTTGTGGTGGGTGGGGAGTTTGGTGAAGGTTTCGTGGAGGAAGTCGGCGCGTTCGGGCAGGGTGCAGGGTTCGTCGGGTAGGTTGACGCGCAGGCTGGGGCCGAGGGTGTTGTCGGTTGCGGTGAGGATGATGAGTGAATGGTCGGGCCAGTAGCCGTGCTGGTGGAGGGCGCAGCTGAGCACGTCGTATTCGTTGCGGATGGGCGGGGGCGTGTCGTAGCCGCTGTTGGGGATATTGCCGTTGGAGATGTTGCCATTGGGGATATTATTTGCGTTCATGCCTTCACGGTGGCATGGGTTGCGCGGGTTCGGGGTTAAACGAATAAATCTGTGGATATTTCGGTTCATGTGTCCGAAGGTTCCACAGATTTATTCGTATTGTTCGTTTGTTTACCGAGGTTTGTCCACAGCGGCGCGGGGTGCCGCGTCATAATCCGTCATGCAGAGTAAGGGCGCCCCGAGTGCTTTCCCCTACTGCGTGCACCTACTGTTCGTCGAGGAACCGCTCGAAGAGCGCGCCAATCTCGTCGCGGCTGGGCACGTTGTGCGCGTCGCGTCGCGAGAGGGGAACCGCAATGTCGGAGGTGCGGAAGTTCTCGTCGTAGTTCTCCTCCATGGTCGTAATCATGCGACCAATTTCGGGGTTCTGCTTGACCTGATCGTTGATCTGGCTGTGCACGTGGCGTGCGGCTTCGCGCAGGTTCTCGGTGGGTAGGGAGAGGTGCGCTGCCATACCCACGTGTTCGAGGGCGGTGAGGGTGCCCTGCGGCAGGTCCGCCTCCGAAATGTACTGGGGAATGTTCACGCCGAAGCCGACGGTGTCGATTCCGTTTTCGGTGAAGAGCACTTCCAGCAGGTTGGTGACGGTTGCGTGCACGTCCGCGCTGGGCTTCCACGGGGAGATACCGCGAATCAGGTCCTTGCGGGAGCCGTGCGCGGTAATCGGGAAGGGGCGGGTGTGCGGCACCGGCATGGGGAATGCGGAGACCAGCACAACCAGGGAGGGCTTGACCCGCTGGGCGATGGTCAGCACCGCCTTTTCGAAGCGCTGCCACTGCAGGTCCGGTTCGGCACCGGTGAGTAGCAGGAACGGCTTGTCAAGGCTGTCTTCTACGGCGTAGAGCTTCAGCTGCGGGTATTGCGGCTTTTCGAAGTGGTCTTGTTCGTAGCGGATGAAGGGGCGGCGGGCACGGTAGTCGTGCAGCTGGTCGCTGTCGAACTCGACGATTTCAATGTTTTTGAGTTCGCTGAGCAGCACCTGCCCGAGCTGCCCTGCGGTGGAGCCTGCGTCTTGCGGGCTGGAGAGGGCGATGACGAGGGTTAGCCCGTGCATCCTGGGGTCGTCCAATATTTTGGTGTTGGCTAAGTAGAGATCTTCGGGGTTGAGCATTACGCCTCCTCACTTCTGTCTGGTTCGCGCCGCGTTCGGGTGGGCTTAGTGTTTTCTGCCGGTACCCGAGGTGTTGGGGCGAAGGGGCGTCTTCTGTTATCTGACGCTTTCCGTAGTCTTTCATTTTATGCCACTACTGCCCTGTCTCGACAGTGTGAGGGCTTTTCTCGCAGTAGGTGAACTTGTTTGGTGTCTTGTCGACGTTCTTAAGACGCTGCGGCTCGGCTTCTTGTGTGTTTTCTGTTCTGCCAGCTGTTCGGGGTGAGAGCTGAACCTCACGCCCTCTTACATATCCGTGTAGAGTAGAAGCAGTAGTCCGCGCGGCTTTGCGCGGCGGTATTCATCCTCACTCTTCGAGGGCCTACAGTTGAGTTTTTCGGGCGCGAGGATGTGCCCCGACTATTTTGAGAAGACATACGCAAAGGAGTAACGATGTCTCTGTCTCTGTCTATTCACAGCACCGACCTTGAAGCGTCGAAGCTGACGTTCTGGTTCTGGGCGTTCTGAAGGGTTCGGACGGCCCGTACCTGGCGCCGAGCTCCCTGTCTGAGGACTCTGTTGAGGGTATTAACGAGTTGCTGGAGGCGCTGGGCGCTTCGGGCGCACCCGATCAGCTGCTGCGTCTGCCCGGTCTTGAGGACACCGGTGCCGGCATTGTGGCGCTGGCGGGTCTGGGCTCTGATACCGCTGAGGGTCAGGAGCGCCTGGATGCTCTGCGTTACGCTGCCGGTTCTGCGGCTCGTCAGCTGGTTGGTTCCGCTGAGGAGGTTGCTTTCGATTTCGGCGTTTCTTCGGTAGAGGAAATTGAGGCTATTGCTCACGGCGCTGTGCTGGGCAACTTCATTGAAGAGGGTCTGCGTTTCAAGACCAAGGATTCGATCAAGGAAGAAATCGAGTCCATTCTGATTGTTTCTTCGATTGATCAGGAAGAGGCTGAAGAGGCTCTGGTGCACGGCCTGGTTCTGGGCGAGACCGCTAAGGACGCTCGCCGCCTGGTGAACCTGCCCCCGTCGCACCTGTACCCGGAGACTTTCGCTGAGTTCGCTGCTGAGGTCGCTGAGGATTACTCGAACATTGAGATTGAACTGTTCCACCACGACCGCCTGGCAGAGGAGGGCTTCGGCGGCATTTCCGGTGTTGGTCAGGGTTCGCCCCGCAAGCCGGTTCTTGCCGTTGTGAAGTACACCCCGGAGAACCCGAAGGCTCACGTTGCTCTGGTTGGTAAGGGTATCACCTTCGATACCGGTGGTAACTCGCTGAAGCCTGCCGCTTCGATGATGACCATGAAGTGCGATATGGCTGGTGCGGCATCGGTTCTGAGCGCTGTGGTTGCTTCTGCTGAGCTGGATGTTCCGGTTGCTGTCACCGGCTACCTGTGCCTGGCTGAGAACATGCCCGGCGGTCACGCACTGCGCCCGGAGGACATTATCACCATGCGTGATGGCCGTACCGTTGAGGTGCTGAACACTGACGCTGAGGGCCGCCTGGTCATGGCTGATGGTATCGCCCTGGCTTCCGAGTCGAACCCGGACGTCATCCTGGACATCGCTACCCTGACCGGTGCCGCTATGGCTGCTCTGGGTCTGCGCACTGCGGCTCTGCTCGGTGACGAGGAGATTCGCGACCGCGTGATTGCAGCCGGTGCAGCTGCGGGTGAGGCTTACTGGCCGATGCCGCTGGAGTCCTACCTGCGTAAGAGCCTGGAGTCCCCCGTTGCTGACATCAAGAACATTGGTTCCCGCTACGGTGGCGCGCTGACTGCGGGCCTGTTCCTGAAGGAGTTCGTGGGCGAGGGCATCCCCTGGGCTCACCTGGATATTGCGGGCCCCGCGTTCAATGAGGAGTCCCCGTACGGCTTCACTCCGAAGGAAGGCACCGGTTTCGGTACCGCTACCCTGGTGAACTTCATCGAGTCCTACGCTAAGTAGTCTGATTGGCTGGGCGCGCGCCCTAATTGGCGCATCCTAATTGGTGCCCCTTATCTGGTGCGAGCCGCACAGCATAGAGCTGATCGGAGGAGGGCTTTCCGGTATTTCTACCGGGGAGCCCTCCTCTGCGTCTGTTCTCGGACACGTTCTGTGCGACCGCTGTGGTGCTCCTGTCATCGCACTGTTCTATGACGCGCCGCTTTTCTTGCGTGGTGAAAAATTTACGGTGTTTGGGCGATTAATCGGCTAAAACCGCCCTGAGTGAACTTAAACGACCGTCAACGGGGGTATTGTTGTATTAAGTGTTTTTCTGCGTACGCGGAGGGGCGCGCGATTTTTTGTAAGTCGCGGGCCTTTCGCGCATGCTGGGAAACCTACCAATAAATTGGTAAAGAACTCATTGCAGGGGTCTTTAGCCCCCACAACTATGCAAGGGAGCAATATCGTGGCTCAAGAATTCGACATCCTCATCCTCGGCGGCGGTTCCGCTGGCTACTCTGCAGCTATTCGCGCACGCCAGCTAGGCTTCACCGTCGGCCTGATCGAGAAGGAAAAGGTCGGCGGCACCTGCCTGCACACTGGCTGTATCCCCACCAAGGCGTACCTGCACGCTGCTGAGCTGGCAGAAGAGGCACGCGAGGCGTCCAAGGTTGGCGTTAACGCTGTGCTGCAGTCCATCGAAATGGGCAAGGTTCGCGATTACAAGGACAACATCGTCTCCGGTAAGTTCAAGGGTCTTGCAGGCCTGCTGAAGATGAAGGGCGTAGAGGTTATCCCCGGCGAGGGTAAGCTGACCGCTCAGGACACCATCACCGTCGGTGGTGTTGAGTACAAGGGTAAGAACATTATCCTGGCATCCGGCTCGGTCTCCAAGACCTTCGGTCTGCCCATTGAGGGTCGCGTTCTGACCTCCACTGAGGCACTGGAGATGGACTACTGCCCAAGAGCGCTATCGTGCTCGGCGGCGGCGTGATTGGTTGCGAGTTCGCATCCATGTGGAACGCTATGGGCGTTGACGTCACCATCATCGAGGGCCTGCCGAACCTGGTTCCCAACGAGGACCCGGCAATCATCAAGGTTCTGGAGCGTGCGTTCAAGAAGCGCGGCATCAAGTTCAACACCGGCACCCTCTTCGAGAAGGTTGAGCAGGACGCTAACGGTGCTAAGGTCACCCTGGCTGACGGCAAGGTCTTCGAGGCAGAGATCGTTCTGGTCGCTGTTGGTCGTGGGCCCGAACACCGCAAACATGGGCTACGAGGAGCAGGGCATCCCCATGGATCGCGGCTTCGTCCTGGCTAACGAGCGCCTGCACACCGGCGTTGGCAACATCTACGCTGTTGGCGACATCGTCCCCGGCGTTCAGCTGGCTCACCGCGGTTACCAGCAGGGTATCTTCGTTGCTGAGGAAATCGCTGGCCTGAACCCCTCCATCGTTGAAGACGTGAACATCCCCAAGGTCACCTTCTGTGACCCGGAGATCGCTTCCGTTGGTTACTCCGAGCCCAAGGCTAAGGAGAAGTTCGGCGCTGAGAACGTTGAGACCGCTGAGTACAACCTGGCTGGTAACGGCAAGTCCGCTATCCTCGGTGCTACCGGTATCGTGAAGGTTGTCCGCCAGAAGGACGGTCCCATCGTTGGTGTTCACGCTATTGGTAAGCGTATGGGTGAGCAGATTGGTGAGGCTCAGATGTGGGTTGCTTGGGAAGCATTCCCCGAGGACGTCGCTAAGTTCATCCACGCACACCCGACTCAGAACGAGTCCCTGGGTGAGGCTGCAATGGTCCTGAACGGCACCCCGCTGCACAGCGCATAAATTTTGCTGACTGGCGTTAGCGCGTCAGCTTAGTATTGACGACCGTTGGTCGTTAGCGGTTGCCGGGCGTGTCCGCTGAACAACGCCCCTATCTGGATGCGCGTCGACGTGCTTTGACGCATACGGCGCGCATCCGGGTCGCCGCTCACATTTTTCTAGTTCAAGCATTCACAAGGAGAACGGGAAAGATTATGTCCCACACCGTAGTACTGCCCGCACTGGGCGAGTCCGTGACCGAGGGTACCGTTACCCGCTGGCTCGTTGAGGTCGGCGACACCATTGAGGTTGACGCACCCCTGGTTGAGGTTTCCACCGACAAGGTTGACACCGAGGTTCCCTCCCCCGTAGCAGGCGTTGTTGAGCAGATTCTCGTCCCCGAGGACGAGGACGTCGAGGTTGGCGCTGCTCTGGCTATCATTGGCGACGGTTCCGGCGCTGCTGCTCCGGCTGCTCCCGCAGCTGCTGAGGCTCCCGCAGCTCCCGCTCCGGTTGCTGAGGCTCCCGCTGCACCCGCTGCTGCTCAGGCTGCTCCCGCAGCTGCTGCTGCAGGCATCGAGGTCGTACTGCCCGCACTGGGCGAGTCCGTCACCGAGGGCACCGTTACCCGCTGGCTGAAGGAAGTTGGCGAGCAGGTTGAGGTTGACGAGCCCCTGGTTGAGGTTTCCACCGACAAGGTTGACACCGAGGTTCCCTCCCCCGTAGCAGGTACCCTGCTCGAGATCCGCATCCCCGAGGATGAGGACGCAGAGGTTGGCCAGGTTCTGGCTATCATCGGCGACGCTTCCGCTGCTGCTGCACCGGCTGCTCCCGCTCCGGTTGCTGAGGCTCCCGCAGCTCCTGCAGCACCCGCTGCTGCTCCGGCTGCACCCGCAGCTCCTGCAGCTCCTGCAGCTCCCGCTGCACCTGCCGCTCCGGCAGCTGCTGAGGGCGAAGCATACGTGACCCCGCTGGTCCGTAAGCTCGCTAAGGACAACGGCATCGACCTGTCCACCGTCAAGGGCACCGGTGTTGGTGGCCGCATCCGCAAGCAGGATGTTCAGGCTGCTATCGCTGCTAAGGGTTCCGCTGCTCCCGCCGCTGCTGCTCCCGCTGCAGCTGCTGCTCCGGCTGCTGGTTCCGCAAAGGCACCGCACACCTTCGAGGTTTCCCCCAAGCGTGGCACCGTCGAGAAGACCGCACGTATCCGCCAGGTTATTGCAAAGCGTATGCGTGAGTCCCTGGACATCTCCACCCAGCTGACCCAGGTCACCGAGGTTGACGTGACCCGCATCGTTCAGCTGCGTGCAAAGGCTAAGGACGGCTTCGCTGCTCGTGAGGGCGCTAAGCTGACCTTCCTGCCCTTCTTCGTCCAGGCATCCGCTGAGGCTCTGCAGCAGCACCCCGCTCTGAACGCTTCCATGACCGAAGACTACAAGCAGATCACTTACCACGGCTCCGAGAACATCGCTATTGCTGTGGACACCCCCAAGGGTCTGCTGGTTCCCGTCATCAAGAACGCTTCTGACCTGGGCATTGCTGGCCTGGCAAAGGCTATTGGCGACCTGGGTGGCCGCGCACGCACCGGCGACATCTCCCCCGAGGAGCTGTCGGGTTCGACCTTCACCATCACCAACATTGGTTCCTTCGGTGCACTGTTCGACACCCCGATCATCAACCAGCCGAACGTTGCAATCCTCGGTACCGGTTCCATCGTGAAGCGCCCCATGGTTGTTAAGGATGTTGACGGTAACGACGTTATCGCTATCCGCTCCATGTGCTACCTGTCCCTCACCTACGATCACCGCGTGGTCGACGGTGCGGACGCTGGTCGCTTCCTGCACACCCTCAAGACCCGCCTGGAGGAGGCAAACTTCGAGTCTGAGCTGGGCCTCTAAGACCTGCAAAGATTCAAGGAAGTTTCCTTGTGGCGGTGCCCTGATGGGTAGCCGAGTGTAGCTCTCCGGGTTTTCCCGGACAGTGAGCAAAAAGGCGGCGGTTCCATCCACTTCGGTGGGTGGGGCCGCCGCCTTTTGTTGTGTCCGCGTTGCTACGGTGTCAGTTACACGGTGTTAGTTACGCGGCCTCAGCTATGCCGGTACGGGTTCGGCGCGGGCTATCTCCCAGCCTTTCTCCCCGCGGTGCAGGTCGAAGATGACTTTCTGGCGGGTGACGCCGTTTTCTTCGCTGAGCTTGCGGGCTTCCCGCTCGGTTTTATCGGCGCGGTAGCCGGGCACGGAGACTACCGCCATCACGCGGATGTTCTCGCTGTCGCGACTGAGTTCTTCGGCGGTGTCGACGGTGAGCTCTGCGCCGCCTCGGGCACGGCGTTCTTGGTTTCGCTGGTCGATGAGTGCGCGTAGGATCTGATCGCCCTGTGCGCTTTTATCCTGCGCGGCTGTATCCTGTGTGCTCTGATCCTGTGTTTCCGTGCCGCCGGGCTCCTGCTCCCCCGCAGTGTTCACGGATTGAGCGGATACGGGCTGCGCCGTTGCCGGAGCGTTCTGCCCGTAGAGGGTGAACCCGAGAGGCAGCGCGATAGCCCCCAGTGCGAGCGCGGCAAGTCCCAGGCGTGCAGCCAGTCCCAGTCGCGCGGTGGGGCGGGTGAACGCACTGCGTAGCGCCGTCAGGCGGGATGTGCCCGTCGCCGCTGCGTTCTTTAGAGCGGGCGGCGCAGTCTCTGCGGGGTTCACAGTGGGGCTCAACGGCTTAGAACCTGCGGTAGCTGCGCGCCCCGATTTCTTCACACCTGGCTTCTTCATGCCCGGCTTCTTCACGTGTGGCAAACGTTCCGCCAGGTAGCGTTGCGCCTTCTGCGTCTTTGAGAGCTTCTGTACCGGCGCGGGCTCCACAGCTACGGGAATGAGGGCGCGGGCTCGTTCTGAACAGCTCAGGTAGACGTTGAGCGGGCGAGGCGGCACCTCCTCCGCCAGGGCGACCACGGAGCTGAGCCCTGCGAGCGCCGCCTCCTGGGCGGGTGCGTCCAGCAGGTATTCGAGGGCTCTGCCGAGGCGCTCAATCCACTCGCTGTTGGGCGCCCCTTCGGTTGCGGTGTCGGCGGCTCCCATGCGCTGTGAATCCATGCGCAGTGAGAGGGGTACGCGGGCGGTGGAGGGTTCCGGCGCGTGCCCGCAGGCGGCTTGCCAGAGCAGGGCTGCTGCGGAGCGTGCGTAGTTGCCCCGAGCGGCGGTGAGCTGTTCTCCGTCTTGAGGGGCCGTTTCACGGTAGACGGCGTCAGGTAGCAGGAGTTTGGGCACTCCGGCGGCGCTCAGCGCGATGTATTCGGCGCTTAGTTCGGCGCGCCCCTCCCCCACCTTTTTGAGGCTGCCGAGCGCCCGGTGCAGGGTTCGTGCCAGGGTCATGAGCTCGGCGGGTGTCAGGGTGCGAGCGCGCAGGAGCTTGTCGAGAGTGCCCGCGTCGAGGGGCTCGTACCAGAGGCACAGCCGATTGGCGCTATCGGCGCTCCCACTAGTAACGGCGTGGAGCTTGGCGAGTCCGGGCGCGTTACGTAGGGCGGCGGCTACTTGCGGGGTCTGGGCGTGCCGCTGAGCGGATGCATCCGTGTTTTCCTCGAATCCGTACCCGTTGGCTGCCGCGCGCAGAGTGGGCGCGGCAGGAGCCAGCTGGGCGGAGGGAGCTGGCGGGGCGGGGTGAGAAATGGTGCGCAGGGTGTAGCGTTCGGGGTGCGCGGAGGGCACGGAACGTACGGCGGGTGCGCTCTCAGTGGGTGTACTTGCGGTTGTTCCACCCCGGTACTCAACAATCTGCAGGGTGGGCAGAGCCGGGTTGGCGATGCTTTCCAGAACGTGTGCTTCTTTACTTCTCATACCATCATGTTATCAAATTACATCAAACAATATCTTTAAGCACTCTAAAATAGTTCAAATACTCCAAAGGACCCCAAAGGTTAATTCAGGTATTTATCTGCTTATTCACCGTTCCTCCCCTTGAGCACACCCTCACGTAACATTCCGACGTGTTCGCTCATCACGTGATTCAGGGCGCCCTAATTTTCTTCCCTCCACCAGCAGTACTAAGGTAGAAAGTATGTCTGTGACGATTGAACGCGTGGGCTTCGCCCCGAACTATGTGAACTATGTTGAGTGCCTGGACAAGCAGTACCGCATCCACGATGAGGTGGCTAACCGCACCCGCCAGAATACGATTCTTCTACTTGAGCACGAGGCAGTGATTACTGCCGGTAAACGCACCGAAGACCACGAGTACCCCGCAGACAAGTCCACCCCTGTCGTCAAGATTGACCGCGGCGGCAAGCTGACCTGGCACGGCCCCGGACAGCTGACCGGCTACCCGATTCTGCGCCTGCCCGAGCCCATTGACGTGGTGGCGTACGTGCGCATCATCGAGGAAATCATCATTAACGTCCTGGCTGGCCTGGACATTAAGGGTGAGCGCGTTGAGGGCCGTAGCGGCGTGTGGATTCTGGGCGACGGCATCACCCAGGACAAGAAGATCGCGGCACTGGGCATGCGCGTTTCGCGTAACACCACCATGCACGGCTTCGCGATTAACTGTTGCAATGACACCGTGCCTTTCCAGCAGTTCATTCCCTGCGGCATTAGCGATGCGGGTGTTACCACTATTTCGGAGCAGCTGGGCCGCACCGTCACCCCCGCCGATATTTTGGAGCCGCTGGAGGCGGAGCTTCTGAAGTACCAGGACCGCCTGGCGGAGTCTTTCGAGCCCATTGCGGCGCAGGACTAGACACCGGAACCTAGACACCGGAGCTAGGTACAGCCGAAAGGCACTGAACGAGCCGCGCATCCGGGTTTGTTCGTCATATACGAAAATCAGTTTCACCTACGCCTGAGCGGGCGTAAAATAGAGGGTGGCCCACCTGCACAGAGGGCACACCGAGACCAAGGAGAAGACTTTTGAGCACCGCACCTGAAGGACGCAAGCTACTGCGTGTGGAGGCCCGTAACGCTGAGGTTCCCATTGAGAAGAAGCCTCACTGGATTAAGACCAAGGCTATTGTTGGTACCCCGAATACAACGAGATGCGCGAGCTGGCTCGCGGTCAGGGCACTGCACACCGTGTGTGAAGAGGCTGGCTGCCCCAATATCTACGAGTGCTGGGAAGACCGTGAGGCAACCTACCTGATTGGTGGTTCCGAGTGCACCCGCCGTTGCGACTTCTGCAATATTGCTACCGGTAAGCCCGTCGCTGTTGACTACGCTGAGCCGTTCAAGGTTGCTAAGAACGTGAAGGTCATGGGTCTGCGTTACGCAACCGTGACCGGTGTTGCTCGTGACGATCTGGAAGACGGCGGTGCGTGGCTGTACGCAGAGACCACCCGCCAGATTCACAAGATGTGCCCGAACACCGGCGTTGAGATGCTCGTCCCCGACTTCAAGGGTGTTCCCGAGCATGTTCAGAAGGTGATTGACGCTAAGCCTGAGGTGTTCGCGCACAACCTGGAGACCGTCCCCCGTATCTTCCGTCAGATTCGCCCGGCGTTCCGTTACGAGCGTTCCCTGGATGTTATTACCCAGGCTAAGGAAGGTGGCATGGTCACCAAGTCCAACCTGATTCTGGGTATGGGCGAGACCGACGAGGAGATTTACGAGGCGCTGTGCGATCTGCACGATGCTGGTTGTGACATCATTACCCTCACCCAGTACCTGCGCCCCGGCCCGCTCTTCCACCCGATTGAGCGTTGGGTGAAGCCGCAGCAGTTCGTGGATTTTGCGAACATGGCTGAGGAGATTGGTTTCGCTGGCGTTATGGCGGGCCCGATGGTTCGTTCTTCGTACCGTGCAGGTCGCCTGTGGGCTCGTGCAATGCGTAAGAACGGCTACCCGATCCCTGAGAACCTTGCCCACATTGAGGGTGAGGGTGCAGCCCTGCAGGAAGCCTCCTCCCTGGTGGCTGCGGGCTACTAAGCCTTTTCAGAATCTTTCTGAGAGCGTTGAGGCTCCTCGAACCCGGTGTTCGTCCGGTGTTCGGGGAGCCTCCCCTTTTATGCCCCGCCCCTTGTGCGGGTAGGGTAAACTAGAAAAATTGCAGGCATACACTGCATCGTTACGTCACTATGGTTCCGTGAGCGTTTGAGGCGCTTCTCGGGGCCGCGGAAGAACCAGCCGAGGAAGAATCGTGGCAGATAAGCGCGAAGAGAAGAAAAAGAAGAAGGAACGCACTCCGGGCACTTTCGCCCAGATGAAGCAGGTCTACCAGATGACCAAGAAGTCCGACCCGAATATCGGTTGGATTCTGAGTCTGTCGGCTCTGGGTACCCTTTTGGTTTTCCTCCTCATCGGTATTGCCCTGGGTAACTGGATTACTTTCCTGATTCTGGGTCTGGGCGTTGCCGCTATTGTGGCGATGCTTCTGCTGGGTCGCCGCGCGCAGACTGCGGCTTTTGCTCAGATTGAGAACCAGCCCGGTCGTAGTGGTGCAGCGATGAACTCGGTGCGCCGCGGTTGGATTGTTGAGGAGCAGCCCGTTGCTGCGAACCGCAACCAGGATCTGGTGTTCCGTGCGCTGGGCCGTCCCGGTATTGTGCTGGTGACCGAGGGCCCTCACAGCCGCGTGAACTCGCTGGTGAACACTGAGAAGAAGCACCTGGCTCGTGTGGCTCCCGGTGTGCCGGTTCATGTGATTGAGACCGGTCACGATGAGGGTCAGGTTGAGCTCAAGGACGTTGTGAAGACTATGAACAAGCTTCCGAAGGCTCTGACTCAGCAGGAGATGCAGGTTGTTTCTGGTCGCCTGAGCACTCTGAACACTATGCGTAACCCGATGAATGGTCTGCCGAAGGGTGTTGACCCGATGCGTGCACGCCCCGACCGTCGTGCGATGCGCGGCCGCTAAGCGAGACGCTGATATGAGGTTTTGAAGGCTCCGGCTCTTCCCGTGTGGGGAGGGTCGGGGCCTTTTGTTACGCCCGGTTATTGCGCTGTTGCTGGCATTGATATTGGCTTTGCTACTGGCTCTACTGAGGGCGTTAGCATCTCTACTGTGTTTCGTGAGGCAACGTAGATGTAACTCCTTTCCAGGATTTGTAACATTACCGAAACACGATAGTCACGCACGCGCAAAAAAATAACCACTATGCTTGATATGTCACAGGGGTTTTGCCCGCGGCCAAAAAACTAAACCAAAGACTGAATGTGATGAGGGAAAGCACCCTCCTGCACCGTCAGTCGAACAAGGAGCAGTCCTCATGTTTACCAGCCCCCAGGAAGTTCTCGACTTTATCAAGAACGAAGAAGTAGTCTTCGTTGATATCCGATTCACCGACATGCCCGGCGTGCAGCAGCACTTCAACCTGCCCGCTAAGGCGATTGATGACGATTTCTTCGTCAACGGACCAGCTTTTTGACGGCTCCTCCATTCGCGGCTTCCAGGGCATTGCAGAGTCCGACATGCAGCTGATCCCCGACGTTCAGTCCGCGTACGTTGACCCCTTCCGCATTGAGAAGACCCTGGTCATCATCTGCTCCATCGTGAACCCCCGCACCGGCGAGCCCTACCACCGTGACCCCGCGGCGTCGCTGAGCGTGCCGAAGCATACCTGCAATCCACCGGCATTGCAGACACCGCGTTCTTCGCATCCGAGGCTGAATTCTTCGTCTTCGAGGACGTCCGCTACCAGGTCGAGCCGAACTCCGTATTCTTCAAGATCGACTCCGATGAGGCTCCCTGGAACACCGGTACCGCAAGGAAGAGGGCGGCAACCTGGGCAACAAGACCCCCGTCAAGGGCGGCTACTTCCCCGTCTCCCCCGTCGACAAGCAGGCTGACCTGCGTGACGCAATGTGCGTAGCAATGGACGAGGTCGGCCTTGAGGTTGAGCGTAGCCACCACGAGGTGGGCGCAGCCGGCCAGGCAGAAATCAACTACAAGTTCGACACCCTCACCAAGGCTGCTGACGACCTGCTGAAGTTCAAGTACGTCATCAAGGGCACCGCAGACGCATGGGGCAAGTCCGTGACCTTCATGCCCAAGCCCGTGTTCGGTGACAACGGCTCCGGTATGCACTGCCACCAGTCGCTGTGGCAGGACGGCGAGCCCCTCTTCTACGATGAGCGCGGCTACGCTAACCTCTCTGACACCGCACGCTGGTACATTGGCGGTCTGATTGAGCACTCCTCTGCTGTTCTGGCATTCACCAACCCGACCGTGAACTCTTACAAGCGTCTGGTTCCCGGCTACGAGGCTCCCATCAACATGGTGTACTCGCAGGGTAACCGTTCCGCCGGTATCCGCATCCCGATTACCGGCACCAACCCGAAGGCTAAGCGTCTGGAGTTCCGTGCACCGGACCCCTCCGCTAACCCCTACTTCGCGTTTGCTGCTCAGCTGATGGCTGGTCTGGACGGTATCCGTAACCGCATTGAGCCGCCGGCACCGATCGATAAGGACCTGTACGAGCTGCCCGCTGAAGAGGCTAAGGACATCAAGAAGGCTCCGGCTAACCTGGAGGAGGCGCTGGCGGCTCTGGAGGCTGACCACGACTTCCTGCTCGAGGGCGGCGTCTTCACCGAGGACCTGATTCAGGCTTGGATTGACTACAAGCGTAAGAACGAGCTGGAGCCGCTCTCGCTGGTTCCGCACCCGCTTGAGTACCAGCTGTACTACGGCGTCTAATCTTTCTTCCTGAACGGTGCCCCTTGTAGGGGGTGCGTTCTGGAGAACAGGCAACGGCCTATATGTTCCTCTGGGAACGTATGGGTCGTTGTTGTGTTTTCTGCTGGGTTTCTGTGGGGTTTCTGAGGGGCGCAGGCTCACCGGACTATTTTGGTGACGGTTCGTGTCTAATATTTTTCTTCCTATATGAGCCTCGTGTATCTTAGTTGCGCTTAGAGCGGCTCTAAGGGCTAAGCTGTTGGTGCTGGCGTTCCCTCCCTTTTTGTCGTGCAACCGGAGGGAATGCCAGTCTATTTTTATGCCGTCCTCCCCTATCCTTGCACGTAGCTTTCCACAATGGGGTACGTTTATTCTCTACCGATGAGAAAGGACGAACCTCTTTTGCTTTCTACTCCCCCTCGATTTCAGGCTAAACGTTTTGACGAGCTGACTCTACGAGAACTACAGCAGATTCATATCACCCGTTCTCTTGTCTTTACTGTGGGTCAGCAGATTCTTGCGCAGGAGCCAGACGAAGCAGACTTCGAGTCTGTTCATTTCTTCCACGCGGATGAGGCTGGTCGAGTTCTGGCTTACCTGCGTCTCTTTGATCTTATGACAGTAGATGATGGCTACCACCGCCCTATCGAGGGTGCTTGGACCGTCGGTCGAGTAGCTATCCGTGAGGAGGCGCGTGGCACCGGCCTGGGGCGCGCCCTACTGCATGAGGCGATTGGCTGGGTCCGTGAAAATACGGAAGCTCGTCAGCTGGTGATTAGCGCCCAATCATATTTGAAAGACAGCTACTATGGTGCGGCGGGGTTTGTGCAGGTAGGAGAGCCGTATCTTGAGGTTGGAATCGAGCACGTAGAGATGGTTCTGGAACTCTAGCCCCTCCCTCCCCCTCTACCTTTGTAGGAGCAAATCGCGGGCCACATCATAAGATGTTGTACCCGCTAATCCCGGGGTTCTTCCTGCACGGGCGTACAATGAAAGTGCGTGCGCCCGGCCGGCGGCACCTACGAATTCCGCGAGAAACGATACCGAATGCCGTGTTCTCCCCACCGCCCCTCCCACTCTCAGCATCAGCTAGGGCGGCTATCGCCGATGACCGACCGACCCGTCTGACGCCGCATCCACTGTAACGAGGAGAAATCTCATGGCATATCAGCCGACCATCCTAAACGGTGAAACTGTTTTCCGTAACGAAGTTTTTCAGACCGGCCTCATGTCCCAGCTGCTGGACGGCATCTACGATGGCGAGATGACCATCGGTGAGCTCCTGAGCCACGGCAACTTCGGTGTGGGTACCTTCAACGGCCTCGACGGCGAAATGGTCGTCCTCGACGGCGTCTGCTACCAGGTACGCCACGACGGCTCCGTATCCCTGCCCGACCTGCGCCAGCAGACCCCCTACGCCGTGGTCACCAACTTCGTGCCCATGATTAAGCGCGAACTACCGCATAACCTACTCCGTAAGTCTGCCTCGCAGATTCTGGATGACTTCACCGTCTCCAAGAACTACATGTACGCCATCAAGATTTACGGCGAGTTCGAATGGGTCCGCACCCGCACCGTCATCAAGCAGGAGAAGCCCTACCCGAAGATGGTTGCGGCCACCGAGAATGAGGACATTGTCCAGTTCGATAACGTGACCGGCACGATTGTTGGCTTCCGCACCCCGATCTACGAGCAGGGCATCTCGGTGCCCGGCTGCCACGCCCACTTTATCGATGATGAGCGCGTTCAGGGCGGTCACGTGGTCGACTTCAAGCTGCGCTCGGCAAAGGTCGAGATTTGCCCCGGTACCGGCCTGCAGCTGCACCTGCCGCTGACCCCCGAGTTCTCCTCCGCTAACCTCTCCCCCGAGGACCTGGCTGAGCAGATCTCCAAGGCTGAAAAGCACTAAGCTTCTTTCCCGCCGGAACATAGCAACGGGATATAGCAACGAAGGAGCCGCCCTCTACTGTTGTGTAGAGGGCGGCTCCTTCGTGGTTATACGCGCTGTCGTGTTTATACACGCTGTAAAGGGCGCTTATGCCTCCGGCACGAACTCGCCGTGGCCGCGCTCGCGCAGGGCAGCACGCACCTTCTCAGCAGCCGCATCCAGCTCTTCGGCGGTAGCATCCTTCTTCGCGTTAGCGGGATCGTAGTCAGCCATGCCGTCAGCCGGGAACAGGTGGATGTGGGTGTGCGGAACGTCGAAGCCCGCAATCATCAGAGCCACACGGTCCTTATCAAACGCCTGATCCAGGGCACCAGAAATCTTGTGCGCCACAGCGAACAGGTGCGCCGCCAGCTCAGCCGGCAGGTCGGGCCAACGGTCAATCTCTGCGCGGGGAACGAGCAGCAGGTGACCTTCCGACAGGGGCATGATGTCCAGGAAGGCGACGCAGTGCTCGTCCTTCCAGACGAAGCGGCCGGGAATCTCACCCTCAATAATCTTGGTAAAAATCGTGCTCACAATAATCTCCTTCATGCGCCGTCACCGGCACGTTTGAAGCTCAGTGGTCAGGCTTACGCCTCAACCTCAATGCTCTCACCGGGGTTCAGGTGCTTCAGCTCAGTGCCGTACTTCGCGCCGAAGTTCGTCACCAGACCCTCAATAATGCCGGTGCCGTTCTGGTTAATCATGCCATTGTGAATCGGAACCACACGCTGAGCGCCGGTCGCAATCACAAAATCAATGACTTCCTGAACCTTCGACCAGGGCGCGTGAATCGGCACCAGAACGGTATTCGCACGCACGCGGTGAGGAACCACCAGCGAGTCACCCGGGTGGTACAAGGCACCGTTAATCAGGTAACCGACATTGGCGATGGTCTGAATCAGCGGGTGAATCAGTGCGTGCTGACCGCCGTAGGTCTTCACCTCAAAACCGGGGATGCTGAACTCAGAATCAGAGGAAACAACGGTAACCTCGGCAGCGGGCACAGCCTCCTTAATGACCTGGGCAACAGCCTCGGGAGCCCAAATCTTCAACGGGGTCTGCGACTCGGCACGCTGAGCAATCAGCGGCAGCACCGACGGGCCGTCAAAATGGTCCGGATGCGCGTGGGTCACGAACAGGTAATCGGCGCCTTCCAGCGCGGTGGCGTGTTCGCCTTCTGCAGCAAAGTTGCCGGGGTCAAGAACGAGGGTGCGCCCCTCATTCTCAAGGCGGATACATGAGTGGGTGTACTTCGTCATTTTCATAGTTTTAGTCTACCGTTAACCCTCATTCGTGCCTGTTGATGACTTCAATTTTTGAGATAAAGCGCAAATCAACCACCTTTTGAACGCCTCTAGTGTAAAGTCGTAAGACAAGATCGACCACACAATGGGACGGATTTCCGCCCCGAAAGGTTCAGCAATGGACACTCATATTCCCGTACGGAGAATTACGAAGCCCGCCGAAGCCCGAAATACCCGCCAGCGTCGCATCATCAAGGCGACCATGGAAGAGCTCGGCGATTTCATCTCAGCACAGGATCTGCACCTGACCCTCGCGAACCGCAAGGAACAGGTCTCTCTCGCAACCACCTACCGCGTGCTGCAGTCGCTGGCTAACGCCGGTGAGCTCGACTCGGTCAAGGGCGTTGAGGGTGAGACCCTGTACCGCCACTGCCGGGTGAAAGATCACCACCACCACCTGCTCTGCCGCCGATGCGGCACCGCCATTGAGCTGGAAGCACCCGCCCTCGAGGACTGGGCACTGGCCATGGGTAAGCAGCACGGCTTCTCGGAGCTGGAGCACGTGGTTGAAGTGACCGGTTACTGCCCGGACTGCACTTTGGCACGTCGCGAGGAAGAATCGCAGGGCGGCGCTGCACGCTAACGTTGCAGGCTAAGCCGCAACCTCTAAGCCCCTCCATCTGAGGAGCTCTCCCCCACCGGGGAAAACCTTCTCAACGAAGGATACGGCGTCTTCAAAGATCTTCGGCGCCACTACAGCACGACACACAGGGCATCTGAACAAGGCAACGCCACACAGACTAAGCCCACGCCGCACCGGGAGAAACCCCTTTTCACAGCGGCATCCACATGCACGACAACGAAAGAGCCCCACCTCATTCCCGAGGTGGGGCTCTTTCTATAGGTCCTATGCCTTCTCAGTCAGCTGACGGCCCGACGCGCTATGGCGACGCTTCACGCCACCAATCACACGGCACACCACATAAATCAGGAAGGAAATACTGGTCACGTAGGGGCTAATCGGCAGCGAACCAGCAAGAGCCAGCAGAATACCGCCCACGATGGACGCCTCCGCGAACAGCACCGACAGGATTAGGGTGCGCACCGGAGATGCCGTCACTGCATCGCCGCAGCCGCCGGAGTAATCAGCAGCGCCAGCACCAGCAGCGAACCGACCACCTGCACCGACAGCGCCACAGCAATACCCAGAATCACCATGAACACCAGGGACAGGAAGCGCATCGGCACACCCTTAGCGCGAGCGACCTCCGGGTCCAGGGAGGCGAAGCTCAGCGGGCGCCACACCATCACCAGCAGGGAAATAATAACCACCGCACCAATAATCATGGTGTGCAGCTGGTCGGCATCCACGGACACGATCTGACCGGTCAGCAGACCGAACTTATTCGCGCTACGGCCCTGGTACAGGGAGAGGAAGAGAATACCCAAGCCCAAGCCGAACGGCATGAGCGCACCAATCACCGAGTTCGAATTGCTCGCCTTAGAGCCCAGAAAGGCAATCAGCAGAGCCGAGGCAATCGAACCGACCATGGAGCCGGTCACCACGTCATAGCCGAGCAACAGGGCAGGGGTCGCACCCGCGAAAGACATTTCAGAGACGCCGTGCACCGCAAAGGCGTGGTCGCGCATCATCACGAAAATACCGACGAAACCACCGATAAGGCCCAGAACAGCGCCAGCAAAAATGGAGTTCTGCAGCATCTGCAGCAGCTCACCATAGCGGTCAAAGACGAAGATACGGGAGAGCAAATCATTCTGTGCGGCGGCAACCGGTGCCAGAGCGGGGAGGGAAGCAAGAATGGTCATCGAGTGGTTCCTCCCGGAAGGTGTAGGGTGCGCTGCGGTTCAGAAAGACCAGACTTCAGGTGGGAGCCGTGAATGTTCTGGTCGGTGCCCTCAATATGGCAGTGGTCGCTGGCGTGAGTCTCGCCCACCACCACGTAACGACCATTAGACTTGAGCACGCTCACCGGGGTTCCGTACAGGGAGGTGAGAGTCTCGCTGGTCATGACCTCTTCCACCGAACCGACCGTGAAACGGCCATTCGCCAGGTAAAGAACGCGATCCACATGCTCAATGATGGGGTTGATTTCGTGGGTCACGAACACCACCGCCACGCCGCGTTCACGGTTGAACCGGTGAATCAGCTCAGCCACCGCGTACTGGTGGTTGAGGTCCAGGAGAGTAGCGCCTCGTCAGCCAGCAGAATCTTCGGGTCGTTCGCGAGCGCCTGGGCGATACGCAGGCGCTGCTGCTCACCGCCGGAGAGAGAGCCCACCGGCACGTTCGCGTATTCGGTCGCGCCGACGGCTTCGAGGAGCTCGTCCACCTTGGCGCGGTATTTGCGGTACGTGCAGGCGGATGCCCCAGCGGTGCCCGTCCACGCCAAGTCCCACGAGGTCGCGGGCGCGCATCGGGGTGGAGGTGGGGATGGACTTCTGCTGCGGTACGTAGCCGACGCCGGCGTTGCCCAGACGTGCGGGTTTGCCGAGCACGGAGATGTCGCCGGCGTTGAGTCCGGTCAGGCTGAGAACGACTTTGAGGAAGGTGGACTTGCCGGAGCCGTTGGGTCCGAGCACGGCGAAGTATTCGCCTGCGCCGATGTCGAGGGTTAGATCTTTCCAGAGGGTGCGGGCCCCGAAAGCGAGGCTACCCCCGCGAATGGAAATCGCGGGGGTGGCACCGTTATTGTTGTCAGTCACTTAGGAGAGCGCCTTTTTCGAGGTTGCTGACGTTGGTCTTCATCCATGCCAGGTAGTTGGTGTTCTCCGGCAGGGGTTTCGGTGAAGGATACGTAGTTCACCGAGGAGTCCTTAGCGTACCTGCAGCACCTCGTTGGTCTGGGAGGTGGAGGTCTGCTCGTTGTATGCGAGCAGCTGGACCTTCTTCTCGGTGACCATGTCCTTGGTTTCCTTCAGGACGAGTGCGGGAACGTCGTTGCCGGCTTCTACCGCCTCAGCAAATTCACTGGGGGTTGCATTCTCTGCACCGGTGGAGGAAATCAGGTAGTCCGGCACGGGCTCGGTGGACAGGTACTTCTTACCCTCACCGGCGATTGCCTTAGCTGCTGCGTCCAGTGCGTCCAGTTCCTTGGAGAAGGTGGATGCGTTGGTGCGGAACGCCTCAGCGTGTGCGGAGTCGAGTACTGCGAGCTCTTCAGCGATCTTCTGGGCGACCTTCTTCACGGTTTCGAAGTCGTACCAGAGGTGCTCGTTAAACTCGTGTGCGTGGGCGTGGTCGCCGCCGTCTTCGTGGTGTTCACCGCCGCGGTGGTCCTCGACCAGGTGGGTGTATTCGGCATCGGTGAGCTTGCCGCTGACCTTGACCGCGTTCACGATCTTCTGGGAGGCGTTGTCCTTGCCCGCGAGGTCTTCAAGGAACAGGTCGTAGCCTGCGCCGTTGATGACGATGAGGGATGCATCCTTTGCCTTGAGGCGGTCGGCGCTGGTGGCTTCGTAGGAGTGGGGGTCGGTGCTGGTGGAGGCGATGAGCGCGGTGACCTCGATGTAGTCGCCGCCGACCTGCTTGGCGATGTCTGCGTAGACGTCGGTGGATGCGACGACCTTCACCTTGCCGTTGTTGGAGCCAGCCGAGGAGGACGAACCGGAGGAGGTGCTGTTCTCGGTCGCGCAACCTGCCAGCAGCAGGGAGGACGCTGCGAGTGAGCCCATTGCGGTGAGGAAGTGCTTGCGGGTGATCTTCGGGTGCGACATGAGGGCTCTCTTTCGGTTCGTTCTAGTCTGTAGGTTCCTTAACTACATCATGCGCACACCCGTATAAACAACTCTTTATTGGTGTCATTTGGGTACTGTTAGGCAACCCTTTTCCCTGTTAGTAGCTTATGCAACAGGGATAGTTAGCTCAGCCTACCGCGCTTCCCCACCGCTACTTTATACTGCCGCTTCATACCGCAGTCTGAGCCTGCCCCTTGAGTGCATCCATAAGCCATTTTTGACCGCAAAACAGCCCGCCCCGCGCTCTCCTTCACGAGAGTGCGGGGCGGGCTGTGTGTTCAAGATTCCCCTGTTTTACTCGGGGTATCTCACGATGCGGTTACTGGGCTTCACGCGATTGCTGTCGGCGTACACGCTCACGCACCGCGTCCTGGGTGGTGTCGTTGATTTCGCCGACGAGCTCCTCCAGCACGTCTTCGAGGAAGACCACGCCGAGGGTTACGCCCTGCTCATCCATAACCTGCGCGATATGGGTTCGGCTGCGCTGCATGGAGGCGAGCGCATCGTCAATATCGGTGGTCGGGGTGAGCGTGTCCAGGGAACGTAGCTTGTACCAGGGGAAGGGCTCGTCGAACCGCTCGGGGGCGATGGCGAGGGCATCCTTCACGTGCAGGTAGCCCATGTAGGTTCCGTCGCTGTCGGTAATGACGAAGCGGGAGTAGCCGCTGCGTGCCACGGCGCGTTCCAGTTCGGCGGGGGTGCTGCCGAAGGGCAGGGTGACGAGCCTATCGCCGGGCACCATGATTTCGTAGACGTCCTTCTCGGTGAATTCGAGGGCACTTTCAATCACGCCGGCATCGTCTTCCACGGTGCCTTCCGCGGTTGAGGTTGCCACGATGGTCTGCAGCTCGCCCAGGGTGAAGGTGGAGGCGACTTCGTCCTTCGCGTCGACCTTCATGAGCGCCAGCAGCTTGTTGGACAGGTTGTTCAGCAGGGCGACCACGGGGGCGAAAATCTTGGAGAAGGTCACCAGGGTCGGCACAATCCAGAGAGCCACACCGCGGGCGGCGAGGGTCACGGCGGCGTTCTTGGGAACCATCTCGCCGAAGATCACGTGCAGGTAGGTGACCAGGATCAGAGTGATGCCGAAGGCGATTACGTCCACGATTGCGTGGGGCAGGTCGACCAGGTGCAGGGGCACCTCCAGCATGTGGTGCAGCGCCGGTTCTGAGACGTTCAGAATCAGCAGGGAGCAGATGGTGATGCCCAGCTGGCAGGTGGCGAGCATGAGCGAGACGTTCTCTAGCGCGTAGATAACGGTCTGCGCTCGCTTGTTGCCTTCTTCGGCGAGCGGGTCGATTTGTGCTCGTCGGGTGGACATGATGGCGAATTCACCGGCGACGAAGAAGGCGTTACCGGCGAGCAGAATGACGAGCAGTGCGATAGCTACCCAGTCGTTCATGCGTTGCCTCCCTTCTCGGTCTGTTCCTGTGCGCTAGGTGCGGGGGTGAATCGGATGCGGTCCACGCGGCGGCCTTCGAGGGTGTCGACGCGCAGAGTGCCGCCGGGTACGGGGACGCTGTCGCCTACTTCGGGGATGCGGTAGAGCCGTTCCATCATGAAGCCGCCGACGGTTTCGTATTCGGGGCTTTCCTCAACCTCGAGCCCGGGGATGAGCGCGTTGATTTCGTCGGGGCGGCGCATACCGGAGAACACCCAGTCGCCGTTGCCGTAGCGTAGGGGGCGTTCGGTGCAGTACGCGGTCGTGTTCGTCGGAGACTTCGCCGACGATTTCTTCGACGAGGTCTTCGAGGGTTGCGATGCCCGCGGTTCCGCCGTATTCGTCGAGGACCACGGCGAGCTGCAGGGCACCCTGGCGCAGCTGGGTGAGCAGCGCGTCCAGGTGCAGGGTTTCGGGGACCTGCAGCACGTCTTCTGCGAGGGCGCCGGCTTCGAGGGTTTCACGTACCTCCGGGGGCACACCGACCGCTTTCTTCACGTGTACGACGCCCACGATGTTGTCGTGGTCGCCCTTGTAGAGGGGGAATCGGGAGTGGCCGGTGGAGCGTGCCAGCTTGATGACTTCGGCAACGGGGGCGGTGTCTTCGAGCATGGCGACCTGGCCGCGCGGGGTCATTACTTCGGAGGCGGTCAGCTCGGAGAAGCGCAGGGTGCGGTCCACGAAGCGTGCCGCGTCGGAGTCGAGGGTGCCTTCTTCTGCGGAGCGGCGCACCATGGAGGAGAGCTCTTCGGGGGTGCGGGCGGCGGAGAGTTCTTCTTTGGCTTCCATGCCGAAGCGTCCGAGAATCCAGTTGGCGGATCCGTTCATGATGCGCACGAGCGGGGACATGACGCGGGTGAATGCCAGCTGCGCGGGGGCGACTCGACGCGCCACATCGTAGGGTTCGGCGATAGCGAGGCCCTTGGGCAGCAGTTCGCCGACGACCATGGAGAGCAGGGTTGCGATGAGCATCGCCAGCACCAGGGTGAGTACGTCGGTCACGCTGGTGGGCAGACCCAGGCTGCTGATGGCGCCGGTGGTGAGCGCCTTGATGGCGGCGTCGAGGGTGTAACCGGTCAGCAGCGTGGTGATGGTGATGCCGATCTGGCGGCTGGAGAGCTGAGTAGAGAGCGTCTTGAGGCAGCGCAGGACGGCGTCGGCTGCTTTATCGCCGGAGTCCTTTGCCTGCTGCACGGTCGCGGTTTCAAGTGCTACGAGGGAGAACTCTACGGCGACGAAGAAGCCCGTTCCCAGGATGAGGAGTAGGCCGATGAGCAGAAGGATTAGATCCACTCAGCCACCGCCTCCATCGACTGGTGTGCGGCGACTCGGTTCTGGTGAAGCACCACCGCGCGGGAGATGTCCAGATGCTGGGCACTCGAAAGCGGGGTGTTTTCACGGGTGGCTGCACGGAACATCACGGTACGGAGCGCCGAGTATTCGGGCAGTATTCTGCGCTGGCTAGTAGTCAGAGTCTTACTCAAAGGGTCATCCATACCCCATATTTTAGCGAAGGTTTCGTCTCTTCCCGGTGCTGTAGAGTGCCTGCTCACACGTGCAAGACAGTACTTGTTGCGCACGCGGCTCATTGCGAATCAGCAAGAGTGAAAAATTGCATTGCGGATATAGCGCGATGAGCTGGAAAGTTCACCGTGCTTCTCTTTACACTTATACATAGGAGCATGAGTGTGCCGCCATGCAAGCGGATGAACCCCGACGTTCACGGCACGCTAGGGCAGGTTTGTACGGTGCACACCCCGCACATACGTACCACCATCTTAGGGCGATGCGCACATGCTCAGCGTGATGATTCGCCCCTCGAAGACGCGGGTCGTCTATGCCGGGGAGAGTCCCGGACGCGACGGATAAATTCACACTAATTGGAAGAGGCGTTTAACGTGCCAAATCTGCCAGAACATCTGGTGCCTGAGGAATTTGCCGGTAACGAATGGTTCGTTGAAGAACAGTACGAGCGTTACCAGAAGGACAAGAACCTCGTGGACCCTTCATGGTGAGCTCATTTTTGAGACCATCGACAAGGCGCTGGGAGGCGCCGGTACCGCTAGTGCAGCTCCTGCTGCGGCACCCGCCGCACCGGCTGCACCTGCCGCACCTGTAGCAACTCCCGCCCCCGCGGCACCGAAGCCTGCGGCTGCGCCTGCTAACCCCACCCCTCCCGCTGCTACCAAGAAGGCTGAACCTGTGGAACCTGTTGAAGACAAGATTGTCCCCTCCGCGACTCTGCTAAGGCAGTTGTCACGACCATGGAAGAGTCGCTGACTGTCCCCACCGCAACCACCGTTCGTGCGGTCCCCGCAAAGCTCGCTCATTGAGAACCGTGCTGCCATCAACAAGTACCCTGGCAAGCACCCGCGGCGGCAAGGTTTCCTTCACCCACATCATTGGTTACGCTGTGATTCGCGCAGTGGCAGCGATGCCCTCGATGAACGTGACCTACGGTGTGGACGAGAAGGGCAAGCCCGTTGCAATCCACAACGCACACGTAAACTTTGGTCTGGCTATTGACCTGCCCCGCCCCGACGGCTCCCGCAACCTGGTCGTTCCGAACCTTAAGGGTGCTGAGCAGCTGAGCTTC
>BNJU01003524.1_pt1 | contig 145376 bp, 199 predicted proteins | sample 8539281 | NCBI WGS metagenome assembly BNJU01 (sample SAMD00202456, study PRJDB9452) | human saliva metagenome | isolation source: human saliva | place: Japan | reverse complement strand
GCTGATTCATTGTCCTTTGATTACGGATGAGAATCATAAGAAGTTATCCAAGAGATCGGGACACTCCTCCTTTGAAGATCTGATTGATCGAGGGCTTTTGTGGCTGAGGCAGTGAGTAAACTTTAGTGCTTTTCTAGGCTGGAGCCCTGAGGAAAAATGAAGATTCTTTTCCTTAGAGGATTTCGGTTCGTTTGTTTGATTACCACAGGATTTCCAAGAGTCCCTGCTGTTTCTGATATGGGTAAGCTTCGTTGGATGAACGGAGAGTACATCAAGAAAATGGACTTCGACAAGTTCTATGAGAGAGCTCTCCCTTCGTGAAAGAAGCTGTAGGGTGAGGGATTGGATCATAAGAAGATTGCCGAGATGGTAAAGAGCAGAATCGAAATCTTCCCGGACATTCCCGAGCAGGTTTCCTTCTTTAGGAAGTACCGGACTACGAGCTTTCTCTTTATGAAAACAAAAAGGCAAAGTGTAATTTAGAGAATTGCTAGCCTTCTGGAAGAGGTTCTTCCCTTTTATTGCAGGAGGAAAAATGACTACAGTAACGACCATTTGTATGAGAAATTACAGGCCTTCGGTCAGGAAAAAGGGCTATAAGACAGGCTTTATGCAGTGTCTATCCATTAGCCCTTTCCGGAAAGCAAATGACTCCTGCAGGAGCTACAGAAATTCTTTCCGTGCTGGGTCAGGAAGAGTCCTTAAAGAGAATTGAAAAGCAATGAGAGATTAAAAAGAAAAGAGGTAATGGCATTGGATAAGCAGGAATTTTTAAGAGATACAGACATTCTCTGCACATATTTTAGCAAAAAGCCATGGTAGAGCTGTATGGTCCTGAGGTACAGTATGCGATCGGACCCCAGATTGAAGATGGCTGTTATTATGACTTTGCTCTGCCTAAGTCCTTGTCCGAGGAGGATTTTAAGACCATTGAGGACAAGATGAGAAAATCATCAAAGAAAAGAGAACTGGACCAGAGAGGAGCTGTCCCGTGAGGGCGGCCTTGGCTCTCTTTGATAAGCAAAAGTTCAAAAAGGAGCTGATTCAGGATCTTCCCTGCCGATGAAGTCATCAGTATTTATCGTACCGGTGATGATTTCGGTGGATCTTTGCCAGGGACCTCATGTGGAGAATTCTCAGGAACTCATGAATGTGGCCTTCCAGATTAAATCCATTTCCGGAGCTTACTGGCGTGGAGATGAGCACAGGAGATCAGTTACAGCGTGTTTATCTTTTTGCCTTCCCGGATAAGAATGCCTTAAAGGAGCATTTGAAGTGGTTACAGGAAGCTCAGGAGAGAGACCATAAGAAGCTGGGTAGCCAGCTTGACCTCTTCATGTTTGATGAGACTGCTCCCGGAATGCCATATTGGCTTCCCAGAGGTTGGAAGATGTATCAGGCGCTTTTAGCCTATTCAGAAGTGTGCAGGCAAAGGCACGGTTACACGGAGATTTCCGCACCCTTATCAATAATAAGAAATTATGGTTGATTTCCGGACACTGGGCGCATTACATTAACAATATGTTTATGGTTCCCGGTATTTCCAGTTGGTTAAAGAGCCGATGCTGACCTTTTCCGGCGTGCTGGAGCATCCTACCGATGCCGGTCTTGAGAGAAGATTGTAAAGATTCAGGCAGGCTCTGTAATCTACAATCGTGAGAATATTGATACCATGGCAGCAAAGCCCATGAACTGCCCTAACGCCATGATTACCTATAAGAGAAGAAATCGTTCCTACAAGGAGCTGCCTATCCGTTATTCCGAGTATGATGTACTCCATAGAAAGGGAAAAATCCGGACAAATGAACGGACTTTTTCCGTGTTCAGGAGTTCCGTCAGGATGATGACCATACCTTCGTAATGGAATCTCAGATTGAGGCGGAAATTGCGGACATCATCTCCAGTGCGGATGAAGTCTACAAGACCTTCGGCGTTACTTATCGTGCAGAGCTCCACCAGACCTGATGATTTCATGGGAGATATCGAGGTTTGGGATAGAGCAGAGCTGCTTAAAGAAGATTCTCACCGACAAGTACGGAGAGGGCGGTTTTGAAATCAATGAAGGAGACGGTGCCTTCTACGGACCAAAGATTGACTTGCAGATTAAGGATGCATTTGGGCAGAAGTGGCAGTGCGGAACCATTCAGCTGGACTTCCAGCTTCCTCACAACTTCGGTCTGACTTATCAGACTGCAGAAGGAAGCACCGCTATGCCGGTAGTAATCCATAGAGCAATTTACGGTTCTCTGGAGCGTTTTATCGGTATCATTATCGAGAACTTTAAGGGAAGCTTCCCCTTCTGGCTAAGCCCGGAGCAGGTAGGAATCGTACCGATTCGAGAAGAGCATAATGACTACGGAAAAGAAGTTTACGATGCTTTGACGGAAATCGGCGTGCGAGCTGAGGCTGACTACAGTGACAAGAACATGAAGGAGAAGATTAAGGGTTATAAGAACTATAAGAACCCTTACATCCTTGTGTTGGGAGACAGAGAAAAGAAGAAAGAACCGTATCCATCAACATGCGCGGATCCAATAAGCAGATTAATAACGTTCCTCTGGATGCTTTCTTAAAAGCTTGCGAAAGAATGCAGAAGGAACACAGCTTAGAGCTGATGGATGAGTTTTAATGAATTTGTTCTAAATACAATAGAAAAAATAGAGACAGAGATAGAAGATGATTTATCGCTTTTTGCAGTATAGCTTGGAACAGGGGTACGCTCTCGCTAAGCTCGCCTCGTAGCGGTTCTAAGCTTTTAAAAGACAAAAGCTAAGAACCGACGGGCTCACATTACCCCTTATTCTCAAGCTATACTGAGAAAAAGCTCAAAGCAAATTCTTTTTGCTTCTGTCTCTTTTATATTAAAAATATTTAGAAAAAATTCATGGAAAACTCAAAAACATCTGCTCAAAAGCTGTTAATGCGAGTATAATAAAAAAGTTTTTATGTAAAACTGTAGATGTAGAAGTTTGAGGTAGAATATTTTACCTCGAGTATGCAGTAGTTCTTTGTTTAGCGGGATAGACAAATTTTTCTTATATGGGAAAATACAGCAAAAACTTGTTTTAGTTTATGTAGCTAATCAAAAGCATTTAGAGTAAGGAGAGTCTATGAATAGTGAGCATGTGAGAGAAGAGTGCAGTCTGCGCCTCATAGAAGTTTATTTAATGCCTTAGGTTATACCAAGGAAGAGATGAAGAAGCCCATGATTGGTGTGGTTTGTTCTTATAACGAAATCGTACCAGGGACATATTAATCTGGATAAAATTGCGGAAGCGGTAAAGATGGGTATTGCGGGAAGCCGGCGGTATGCCGAGTGGAGTTTCAGCTATTGCAGTTTGTGATGGAATTGCCATGGGACATACCGGTATGAAGTATTCTCTGGTGACCAGAGATTTGATTGCGGATTCCACAGAATGTATGGCCAGAGCCCATCAGTTTGACAGTTTGGTGATGATTCCAAACTGTGATAAGAATGTTCCCGGTCTTTTGATGGCGGCAGCCAGTGAATATTCCTACTGTTTTTCGTATCCGGCGGTCTATGCTGGCAGGGAAAAGTAAGGGGAGAAGCGTTCTCTCTCTTCCATGTTTGAAGCCGTGGGAGAGTATGAGGCAGGAAAGATTAATATGGAGGAGCTGAAAGCTCTATGAGGAAAAATGTTTGTCCTACCTGCGGTTCCTGCTCCGGTATGTATACCGCCAACTCCATGAACTGCTTAACAGAGGTTATCAGTATGGGACTTCCGAAAATGGAACCATTCCTGCGGTTTATTCTGCTCGTATTCGTTTGGCAAAAGATGGCGGGCTATGCTATCATGGATATGATTGAGAAAAATATTCACTCCCAGAAGCATTATGACAGAAGCCGCATTCGAAATGCACTTACGGTAGATATGGCTTTGGGATGCTCCACCAACACCATGCTTCATCTTCCTGCCATTGCTCACGAGTGCGGCATTGAGTTGAAGGTGGAAAATGCTAACGAAATTTCCGCAAAGACTCGAACCTTTGTCATTTGGCTCCTGCAGGCTATGCCTATATGGAGGATTTAAACGAGAGCCGGTGGTGTGTATGCGGTGATGAAGGAGCTGTCCAAGAAGAATCTTTGGACCTTTCCGGCATTACCGTTACCGGAAAAGACCATGGAGGAAAATATCGCCCATGCCAGAAATAAGGATGAGGAGATTATTCGTCCTATAGATAAGCCCTTTATGCCTATCGGGGTATTGCGGTGCTGAAGGAAATCTGGCTCCGGATACCGGTGTGGTAAAAGCGTTCCGCTGTAGCTCCGGAAATGATGGTGCATGAAGGACCTGCCAGAGTCTTTGATTGTGAGAGGATGCCATTGCTGCCATCAAGGGGGGAAAGATTAATCCCGGAGATGTGGTAGTAATCCGTTACGAAGGACCTAAGGGAGGACCCGGAATGAGGGAGATGCTGAATCCGACCTCCGCCATCGTGGGTATGGGCTTGGGCAGTACTGTGGCTCTGATTACAGACGGCCGTTTCTCCGGAGCTTCCCGTGGTGCTGCTATCGGACACGTTTCTCCCTGAGGCAGCGGTGGGTGGACCTATCGCTCTGATTGAAGAAGGAGATATCATTTCCATCGATATTCCAAACTATAGCTTGAATGTAAAGCTTAGTGATGAGGAGCTGGAGAAGAGAAGAAAGGCTTGGAAGCCGAAGAAGAGACCGGATCTGGACGGATATCTGGTTCGTTACCGTGCACTGGTTACCAGCGGAAACCGCGGAGCAATTTTAGAGCTTCCAAAGGACTGGGAATAAAGAGATAAGCGAATCTATTCCAAAGAATTGGGAATAAAGAGATAAGCGAATCTATTCCAAAGAATTGGGAATAAGAGATAAGCGAATATATTACAAAGAATAAAAATAGAGCGGAAGAGAGATGGATGTATAGCTTCCTGTGAGGAATGGAAACATAGAAAACAAATAAGTTTTAAGGAATTTACTAAAAATTGTATTTTATAAATACGATTCCTCTAAATTTCCTTTCCATGGATTGTAATATTGAAAATTTATTGAGTAAAATAAGTAGGGGTTTGCACTTTTCTCTAAGGTAAACCCTATTTCTTCCTTTTTGGTGGCATATACTAAAAATTGCATGAAAGAATAAATAGTATTTGCTGAAAATCAAAAAAGTTGTTTATGGAGATTTCTAAAAATCAAATAAATAGGAAGTATTATAGATTTTACGTGTGAGAGGAATCATTTTACGTTAAAAATAATGAGATTAAGAATTTTTGTGAAAACGATAAGCCTGTAAGGAGGACCAGTGGCACAGATGGGAGATAAGGAACGAAATAAAATTATTCGTTTTGCTTTGCTTTTTGGCAAGCTTTCTTTTGTCTGCTTCTTTTTGTGTTCTTAACTTTTTGCATGGCAGAACTTTTTCAGTCAGAAGCCGAAGGAATGGAAGGAATGGAAGGAGAGCGATGAGTTATATGCTTCCTGGAGAAAAAGAACATTCTTTTTCTGAGCTCCTATGATACATCTTCTCCGCTTTTTGCCAGTGAGCTGGAGGGAATGGAATCCATCATTAATCAATCAATATTCACCTGGATACCATCAATATGGATTTTCCAGCACTTTGGACATGATAAGGATATTGAGGCAATTTATACCTTTGTACAAACCCGTTTGGAGAATAGAGAAAAGCCCTATGACGGGGATTTTGGTGGGAGACGATCGAGGCTCTGGATTTTTGTTCTGGAAAAAGCAGGAAGAGCTTTTTCCGGATATCCCCATCATTTTCTTCGGCATCAGCAATCAGGAACTGGCAAAGAATGCGACTAAAAATCCCAAGATTTTCAGGATATTACAGTCCTTCCTTTTTAAAAAGATACTTTAAGCTTGGCTGCTTCCCTGCAAATGGGAGCGGACACCATTATGGTGCTTTTATGACAATACTTATTGGGGAAATCAAGCTAAGGAAGAGTTTTTCTCCCTGCAACGAAGCTTTTTCCTCCTATCGTTTTGCAGGGTCTTAATTTTTTTCGCAGATGAAGAAAGAAGATTTTCTGGAAGCCATTGAGAAGCTGGATGAAAAAGTATTGTCCTTTATATTTCCACTACCTTGGATGAAGACGGTAATTATTATCCGGGAAATCAGGCTATGAAAGATGGTTTTGTCCAGAGCCAATGTACCGGTTTATAGCTATGTTATGCTGGATAATGTCAGGGATTTTTGGCGGGTAGAGCGCCGGATATAAAACAAATGGCCAAGGATGCCAGTCTACTGATGCTGGATGTGCTATCGGGCAAGAAGGATGTGGAGAAAACCGCAGAGGAAGAGGATAGTCAGGAAAACTGACAGTGGATAATCGTGTCCTCAGTGCTTACCATCTTTCCAAAGCACGGCTTCCGAAGAATATTGTGTTGGAGGATACTCCTCAGCAATGGATGATGCGCTATGCCCGTTACTTATTTATAGCAGCCTTTCCTTTAATGGCAGTATGCATGATTGCTATTTACTTCTTGATGAGTCGTTTGCACAGTCAGAAGGTCATGCAGGATTTGGAAGAAAAGAATGAGAATCTATTGCTGGCAAAGGATGATTTGGAGCATAAATTAAACTATGACTTACTGACGGAGCTTTTGAACCGTCAAACCGCATTGGCAAGGCTTACGGATTATATTGGAGACAGCAAAGATTACTCCTGTGTTTTAGTGGACATTGATAATTTAAAAGAGTTAAATGAATCCAGAGGCTATGATACCGGAGACTTGTATCTTGTGGCTGTAGCAAATCGTCTTCGCCGCTTTGAAAAGGATCATGGGGTTATTCTTTCCCGCTATGGGGGAGATGAGTTTATGATAATTTTTCCGAGAAAATGTTTGCAGGAGGATTCTCCGGAGCTGGCGGAAATCCTTTCCATCTTCCGAAGGGCAATTACCGTAGGAGAAGAAACGGTATATATGAATGCTTCGGGAGGAGTGGCCTCTTCCATAGGTGGGGAAAGTCCCCGGACGATTGTAATGTATGCCGGGCTGGCCATGAGCTTTGCAAAACGGAAGGGAAAAAACCGTTTGGTATTCTATAGTGAGGAGCTTCGATACAAAAAAGAAAAAATCAGTCAAATTTTAAAGATTGTGGAGAATGCCATTCAGGAGAATTCCTTCTATATGGTATATCAGCCCCAGGTGGACTGTAAGACCAGAAAAAGTAGTAGGCTTTGAATCCCTTATGCGTATTCGAAATGAGGATTGCTCTCCGGATCGGGTTTATTCCGGTTGCGGAAAGCTATGGCTATATTGCCAAGCTGGGAAAGATTGCGGTGGAACAGGTTATAAGGCAGCTGGCCAAGTGGAAGGAAGAGGGCATGCTCTTTGCCCAATCTCCATTAACTTCAGCAGTTATCAGATTTATGATGATGACTTTGTGGAATATCTTTTTTACCAGCTGGATCGTTATGAAATTCCTCATGAATACGTGGTTTTGGAAATCACCGAGGGAATTCTTTTCGAAGAGAGCAAGCAAACCAAGAAAATCTTTAATCGTCTGGTGGAAGCCGGAATTCAACTGCATTTGGATGACTTCGGAACCGGCTACAGCAGTTTTAGCTACCCTGCCTATATTCCTCTGAATACGGTGAAAATGGATAAGTCCTTAATCGATCATTTCCTGCCGAACAATGGAGACGTGATTCGGAACCTGATTGACATTGTTCATGACTTGGGAAAGGTTGTTATCGTAGAAGGTGTGGAGGATGAATGGCAGTACGAAAAACTCCTGGAGTATCAATGCGATATTATTCAAGGTTACCTTTTTGGCGGTCCGTTGCAGGCGGGAGAAATTTCATAAGGAGGAAAATAGAAAATGGTATTTCAGAATTTAAAAATCATGACAAGTACGATTTATCCAATGAACGATTTCAAGCGGCGTTTCAGTTTTTAAAAAGAGAAGATTTAGAGCAACTGGAAGACGGAAACTATCCTATTTTGGGAGAAGAGGTCTTCGCCATGGTGCAAAGCTTTGAAACGGCATTGGAGAAAGACCGGCGTTTTGAAGCCCATGACATTTACTTCGATATCCAGAATCTCCTGGAAGGAGAGAAAGAATCGATGTGCTTTGCCCGTTCCTCCTGTGAAATCACGGAGAATCCGGAGGGGAAGGATATCTGCTTTTTAGAACCGAAGGAGGCATTTTCGCAAATGCTTTTAAAAGCAGGGGATTACCTCATCCTTTCCCCGGAAGAGGCCCACAGACCGGCTGTTGTGGTACATAATCCCATGTCATGCAGGAAAGTTGTTGTTAAGGTAAAAGCTGTAATTCTTTTGAAATAAAAAAAGAAGAAATAGAAACTAAATTCTAAAAATATAAATTAAATTCTTTCCAAAGTAAGAAGAATGTGAGAAAAATGTTCATTTTTCGGAAAGGGAAGAAGCATAAAAGGATAAAAAGAAGTGAAAAAACTTAAGAATGAAAAAAATCCAATCTTCTTTATACGGTTTTTCCCATTTTTCGTCCTCTTACAGCAGAAAAAATTCCAAGAATCAAGCCTTGTAAGGATGTCTTGTTTTTTTGAAAAGCTGTGGTAGAATACATTAGCTATTGTTTAAGTATTATTTTTAAATCATTATGAAGGAGTAGAAGACATGAAGCGTAAAAAGAAAGCTGTTAGCGATCTTGATGGCCGTGGCTATGGCTTGGCAGGGAGTATCCTTTGCAAATGCAGATGAGCTTACTTTCCCGGCATCCCCAAGTACGGTGACAAGCGGTACGGAAACCGGCAGTCAGGGTAGCCCCTCGGAAGAAGATATCCGAGCTGAACAGGCGAAACAGGGAAGCAGCAAGACAGGCCGCTGCCAGTGCAATTAATGCAACCACCGGTAAAGCTATCAACGTAAACGCTAGTGCTGTTTATGTGAATAAGGATAACTCTGCAGCATATAATAATGAAGGAATCGACAACTATGCGCAATTTGGTGTAAGTGTGGATTTTACCGTACCGGAGGGACAGAGCCCAAAGGTGGGAGATACGACCACCTTCCAGTTGTCCGATTCTTTAAGAATTCAAAAATCAGACAACTTCGATATTAAAGATGGGGATCGAGGGTCGTAGCAAAGGCTAGCATTGATGCGGCAAATAGAACCGTTACCTTGACTTATACAAATTATGTAGAGCAGAGAAGTGATATTAAAGGAAAGTTCTGGCTTTCTCTTCAGGTTAACTCCGATAAGGGAGACAGAAGCTAAACAGCTTAGCACTTCTATAAAGGTTAACAACACTTCCAATCTGGCGATTGCCGGTTCCATCAATTATACCGGAATCACAAAAGATAGTGATTTTGATTTGGTAAAGGATTCCTGGCAAAATTTCGTAGAGGAAACCGATGCGGCCGGAAACAAGGTATACTTAATTCGTTACCGCGTTTTGGTAAATGTTGGAGCAAGAACCAATATTACTTTAAAGGATACTTTGGGAGAGGGAGCATTTTCCTACTACAGCAGTGATGAACATCCCGTATCTATTCGTAAGGGTGTTTGGCAGAGAGGACAGTATGTCAACGGAAACTGGGTTGCTGATGAAGTAAACGGTAAGAACTTTGACATTCGTAATTCCCAGAAGACAGGACCTGCTACCCAGAGCACAGCACTGGAAGCACAGTATAAAGCTGCTGTAGGCAAGAAGACCTTTACTTTGAATCTTGGAAATACAGCTGCCAATGAAGGCTTTGAAATCGTTTACTATGCTAAGGTTGACGGAAAGCCTGTAACAAACTTTAATTATCACAATGAGGTTGAATTGGATTCTGACGGAAACGGTGGAAAGCCGTTGAAGAAGGAATACAATGTTAATGTACAGAGCGCAGGAGGCGAAGCTTCCGGTGACACCTTCAAGATTAAGTTAAAGAAGGTAAATGAAGATCAGAAGGCCTTGGCCGGTGCGGTATTCAGTGTAAGCAACAGTGAGGGAGCTGAGGTGGGTAGATTAACCACTGATGCAAACGGAGAAGCTATTCTTTCCGGCTTGTTAGAGGAGACTATTCCGTTAAGGAGATTCAGGCTCCTGCAGGATATATTTTTATCCGATGACAGCTATAGTGTAAAAGCGGATATGTTCGATGTGGCTAAGGTTGCAAGCCTTACCGTTGTAAACAATAAGGCGGAAGCAAAGAGAAATCTCTATGTTACCAAGAAGTGGGTAGATGCAGGAGATAAGGCACAAAAGCAGACCGGAAAGCAGGTAACTGTAGAAGCTTCTTCGTAACGGAGAGGTTATCGGCGTAACGCAGGAGTTAAGCCAGGCAAATGCTTGGAAGACTTCCTTCTCCGACCTTCAAAGTATGACGAAAACAGTAAAGGCTTACAGCTATACCATTCAGTGAAAAAAAGCAGTGGAGGGATATGCTCCGGCTATTTCCGGGAACACAGGAGCTGGCTTTTACCTTAACCAATACTATCAGCAATAAGATTTCCATTCCTGTTACCAAGGTATGGAGCGGAAAGGAGATCATCCCTCATCCGTAACCGTTCGCCTTTTAGCAGACGGAAAGGAAATTGCTAAAGCAGGATCTTTATGCCAACAATAACTGGCAGTACACCTTTACCAATCTGGAGAGAAGCAAGAATGGTAAGGAGATTCAATATACCGTTACAGAGGATGCGGTAGCAGGCTATACCACCAAGATTAGCGGAGATGCTGCTACAGGCTATCTCAATGTAATTACCAATACCAAAGTTAGCCAGGATCCTAACGCTCCCGGGTAATAAGGGCGGCGGAAACGGCGGCGGAAATGGCGGCGGAACTCCAAGCAGAAGCAATAACCGTGGAGGAAGTAATAAACCCAATACTCCCGGATCTGTATTGGATGCTTCCAGAGACCGGGCGGCAGCCAGGATAAAGGCTCAGGGCAAGAACGGTTCCGTATTAAACGCCAGCAGAAACAAGAAGGCTGACAGTTCCGTATTGGATGCATCTCGTTCCACATCTACCGGCGACAACAGCAGAGCTCTTCAGTATCTTGCATTATTTTGCAACTACCGGAGTGGGACTTTTCGGCTTGGGTGCTGGCCGAGAAGAAAGAGAGAAAGCTGAGAAGTAAAACGCAGTTTTTCGCCCCATGAAAATGGCAGGAAGCATAAGTACTATGCAGGAAGCATAAAGGAAAAAACCGTCTAAGATTTTCTTAGGCGGTTTTTCATATAGCAATAATTATTTAAAATCCTGTATTAATTCTTTAAAAAACTTATTTTTTTCACCTTGAAATTTTAAGAAAAATATGCTAGAATAGCGGTGACGCTAAAATTAAGTATTTTTTTAAGGAGAAGAAATATGAAAGCTAAGAGGCAGATTTTGTCCCTTTTGCTGGTTCTTTTAATGGTATGGCAGGGGATTTTTCCTATGCCAATGCCGAAACCGGTACTAGCAGGGGAACAACTGTAGTGGCAAGCGGAAGTACAGGGACTGGTACAGAAGCTTCAGCAGCAAGCAGCAGCACAATTTCCGGAGCCGGCACCGGAAGTACAAGCGGAAAGGCAATTGAAAATGCTTTATCCGATGTGGAACTGTTTGTAGACGGAAAGGCTCTGAAGGAGGGTAGCAGTTTTGCCAACTATCAGAGTATGCAATTTAAAAGCCACCATCAAGGTTGAGGGCTTAAATATTCAGGAGGAAACTATATCTCCATTCAGCTTCCCAAAGAATTAAAGTCCTCCGACTTGAGCTTTAATATTCCGGGAGATAACGGAAAGATTCTGGCTAAGGGAGAGTATAATCAGGCGACCAAGGAAATGCGCATTGTGTTTACCAAGGATGCTGAACATTACAGAGGTACGGACGGTGAGTGTATTTTTTTAATACGGAAATCGACAAGGAAGTCGTAAAAGCCGATACCAAAACTCCACTGGAGCTTAAGGTAAACGGAAAGACCGTAATTAATTATAATGTGGGCTACCAGATTATCGGCAAGGAAAAATCCTGTCAGCTTTTTGGAAGAGTCGTGACAGAAAGCTGGTTGAACTGAGTGAGACCAGGACGGAAATACCCATTACTTGATTCATTACACGGTTTCCCTTGATGCTCGAAAATATCAAGAAGGTACAGGGGGCTACGGATTATGAGAATGTTGTTTTCACCGATACCCTGCAAAGTGATGCACTTAGTTACTTTGATGTAAAGCATCATTTTACGGATGCAAATCTTAAGCAGTCCGATATTGACACTTATGCTCCTGTCTTAAGAACAGGAATCTGGCGTTCCGGACAGTGGCAGAACGGTGTTTGGGTAAGCGCTCCGGATGATACGGATGCGAATCGGGGCCCATTCTGGAGTCTTCGTGACAAGCAGAACTATACAGCAGAATCTTCCAAAGACTTTTTTACTCCGAAGTATTCTGCGGATGGACGAAGCTTTACCTATACTATCGGAAAGCTGAATCCGGATGACGGCTTCTTCTTCAGCTATTATGTTGAGATTAATGAAGCATTTAAAAATGGCACTATTTATAAAAATCAGGCAAAGCTTACCGGTGACGGAATTGTCAGCAGAGAGCAGATTAGAGATTTTGAAGTTAGCGAAAGCCGGCGGTTTCTTAAACGGAAAAAACCTTCAGCCTTCAGGTTAAGAAAGTTGGAGATGACAGGGGAAGCTCTGCAGGGGGCTAAGTTTACTTTAGTTAATCCTAAGACTAAATATACAAAGACTATTGTGACCGATGAGAACGGTATTGCAAAGTTGGATAATGTTTTCAAAGCCGACTATGTTTTGACCGAGGTGGAAGCTCCTGAAGGTTACGAGTTAGATTCTACTCCTCGCACCATCAGCAAAGAGGATTTTGAGAATTCCATCGCAAACGGTGCAACCGTAGAAGTGGAAATGCTGAATAAGAAGAAAGAAGTTGTTGCCAAGGCAACCAATCTTTCTGTTAAGAAGGAATGGGTATTGGATCCGGCTCTTGCGACCAATAAGCCTGAAAAGGTAGTGGTATCCGTTTTAAAGAACGGTGTGAAGGATGAGAATCTTACAGTAGAGTTATCCGCAGCCAACGGCTGGAAGGCAAGCTTCTCCAATCTTCCCAAGCAGGATGCCAATGGAAAGGAAATTGTTTATACCGTTTCCGAAGAGGAAGTAGCAGGCTTTAAGGCGGCTATTTCCGGATCAGAAAAGACAGGATTCACCATCAGCAACTATAACGGTTCCAGAGTGGTAATTCCGGTAACCAAGATTTGGCAGGGTAAGGGACCTCACCCCGACCATTTGAATGTACAGCTGTTTGCTAACGGAGAGAAGGTAGCTACCTATACACTTAAACAAGGCTAACGGTTGGCAGCATAGCTTTGATATGCCAAAAGCTTGATGCAAACGGTAAAGAAATCCGTTATACCGTTACTGAGGATAGCGTTGCCGGCTATACAGCAACAACCCAAAAGCAATCCGGCTACCAGCTATGTCAATGTATTTGTAAATAGAAAAAATGACAATACTCCTAATCCCAATAATGGTGGAGGCGGCTGAAACGGTGGCGGAGGAAACGGTGGCGGAGAAACTCCCCAGCCCAAGTCCTTCCAGCCAAAATCCAAGAGGTGGAGATGTATTAAATGCGAACCGTACACCTGCAGGAAATCCGGATGTTATTACTGCGGATGGGCGGTACTTGGTGCGAGAGAAATGCACAGCACAATACTGAACCGGGTGCTGTTCTGGGCGCTGAGCGTGGACAGACCAAAACCGGAGACAGCAGTGCAATGCTTCTGTACTTTGCGCTCTTTAGCTTAACAGGACTGGGCTTTGCCACAGCGCTGGTTTACGGCAAAAAGAAAGACTGTGAAGAGATAATATAAAATTATTTAAGAAGAGTTTGTAAAAATCATTTGATTTTTGCAGACTCTTCTTTTTATGCTCGAATGGAGCTTTCTCTTTTTACGCTCTATGCGCTTTGTTAAAAATATGTTAAAATAGCATTTCAACAAATTAGTAGAGAAGGAGTGGCTATGGAGGAAATCTGAATCAAAATGCTATTGATGTGGGGGATTGTCATTTTTCTTCAGCGTTTTTTGAAAAAGCTCTCTGTAAGAATGGGTCTTCCCATGCTTTTAGCCTTCCTTTTTAGGAATCGTCTTCGGAAGTGACGGCGTATTTAAGATTCCCTTTGAAAACTATTCTCTTGCTGAAAAATATTTGCAGCTTTGGATTAATCTTCATAATGTTTTCCGGCGGTTTTGGAACAAGCTGGAAGGAGGCAAAAGCACATTTCCAAGGAAGCAATGGTTTTATCCACCTTTGGGCGTAGTCCTAACGGCGGTGGCTGTAGGGGCTTTTTGCATGTTAGCGTTTAACTTAAGTTTTTCCTGGGGCTTATTGCTGGGCTCCGTAATAGGGTCTACCGATGCGGCTTCCGTCTTTTTCTATTCTCCGTTCCCGAAAACTGAATTTAAAGGATAGAACAGCCTCCTTACTGGAGTTTGAATCAGGAAGTAACGATCCCATGTCCTATATGATGACCTTGATTTCCATGCTGATGATTCAGGGGACCTATCCTTCGGACAGATGCTCGGCATGCTCTTTGCTCAGGTTTTCTGGGGGTTTATCCGTAGGTTTTGTGGTGGCTCTGCTTACCCAGTATCTTATGCGCAAAGGTGGACGTCTCCGGAGATGGCTTCGACTTTGTCTTTGTTTTGGGATCGGCGGTAACTGCTTATTCCCTTTCCTCCGTACTGGGGGCAACGGTTATCTTTCGGTTTATCTTACTGGAATGATTTTTAGGAAATGGAAAAAAATAAAAGAAAAGAAGGAGATGGTATCCTTCTTTGACGGCTTAACAGGGACTTATGCAGTTAGTGATTTTTCTTTTTGCTGGGGGCTGTTATCCAAACCCTCAGTGCTTCCTCATGTGGCGTTTCAAGGATTGATTATTTTTCTTTTTCCTTACCTTTGTGCCAGACCTCTTTCCGTATTCTTGCTTATGAGATTCTTCCCCTCCTCCAAAAAATCGAAATTTTCCTTATTTTCCTTTGCGGGACTTCGAGGACGGCTTCCATTGTATTTGCAATTTTAGCGGTGGAAAGCTTGGGAAGCGGAGACTTTTTGTTCCATCTGGTATTTTTATCGTGATTTTATCGATTCTCTTTCAGGGGAGCTTTTTACCGAAAATGGCAGGACGCTTGGATATGATTGACGACCAAAGCGACGTTATGAAGACCTTTACGGACTATACGGAGCAAAAGCCGGTGCAGTTTATTGAGTTTATCATTCCTGAAGGGCATCATTGGGCGGGGCAGTTGATTAAGGATATTATTACGCCGCCGGACACCCCTATCATTTTGGTGGAAAGAAATGGAGAGAAAGAATTACCAAGGGAGATACGAAGATACAGGTGGGAGACCGGGTGGTTATCGGTTCTGCCAAGTCTACCATGGCCTCGGATTTGGATATCGTTGAGCTGGAGGTGAGACAGGGACAGTGTTTTATGCCAATAAAACCATTGCAGAAATCCCAAGAGATGAGATGGCCAGAGTACTTTTGATTGAAAGAGGTAAGGAAATCGTGATTCCTAAGGGGAACACTACCATTGCAGTGGGAGATATTCTGGTGATCTACAGATTGAATGAGTAATAGACTTTAAAAAGCAGTTCTTCTCAAATTGGCCCAAAAACAGTTCTGAATAATGGGCTTAAAAACAGCTCTGAATAATAGGCCTAAAAACAGTTCTAAAAACAGTTTTTCAGTGCCTGTACTTCTTCCTCCTGAAGCTTACGGTATTCCCCGGGGGCAAGTGAAGGATCTAGATGCAGAGGCCCCATGGAAAGTCTTTGGAGCTTTGTAACTACATAATCCGGAGACAGGGCCAGAAACATTTTTTTGATTTGATGGAACTTCCCTTCCATAATAATGACTTCCACCTGGCTTCCTTCCTCCGTGGAAGATAGGCAGTGGGCTTTTGCGGGCATGGCAACTAAATCCGTATCGTATTGGATGCCTTGTCGTAAGCGCTCCAATTCCTCTTCAGAGATTTTGCCGGGGATTTCCACCAAATATTTTTTCTCGATATGCATTTTCGGAGAAAGCAGTTTATGGGCCAAAGCGCCGTCATTCATAATCAAAAGAAGGCCCTCGCTGTCCTTATCCAGGCGACCTACAGGAAAGAGATCTTTTCTGTGTTTATCGGAAAAGAGATCCAGAACGGTTTTTTGTTTTCTATCCTCAGTGGAGGAAAGCACTCCCACAGGCTTATTCATCATGTAATAGGAAAACTCTTCATAATGAATAGGCTCGTCTTTATATACAATCTCGGAATCTCCGGGCTGAACCTCCATGCTTGGATCCTTCACAATCTCACCGTTAATGCTGACCAAGCCCTTTCGAATTTCCCGTTTCAATACGGAACGGCTCTCTACCCCATGTCTGAAAGATATTTATCCAGTCTCAACTTTGTCCCCCATTCGGAAGGAGAAATATTCCTGAAAAATTCTCCTTCCCTTGATTCATCGTTCTTTCTTTTATTCTTAACAAGTATCGCACGCGTAGTGTGCAATATCTCGTTTATTGCTCTTCTTTTTCCGCAAGTCGTCTTCGTATGGAAATGCCGTTGCATTCCAGATTGTCGGATATGGGAAGTAAGAGATATTCTTTTCCGTCAATGATTCTACTTTCCAAAATTGCGGAAACTTCATTTTTTTAATCCTTAAATGCACATTATCCGAATCCAAACGAAGGGTGGAATCTGCCAGATTTTTCCAAAAAGACTCTCGTTTTTCTCTCCCAGCTCTTCTTCATACAGAGAAGAGAAGTTCAATAACTGTTCTTCTGTGGCTCCGGCCTTCTCCAAAAGAGCCTTCACCTGGTTTTTCGGAAGGCTTTGTTCCCGCTCTTCTTCATTTTCCTTATTCTGTAATTCAGCCAGCTCTTCTTGGAGTAGTCGAACATTTTCAAAAGATGCAGTCCTCCTGTAAAATTTCCTCCACCAGCTTGGAAAAAAACAATGCTTTTGTTGCTTTTTCGCCCATGGGCAGGGGAGTGCCGAAGAGGCTTTTCAGGAACTGCGTCCAGACTATCTTCTCTTTTTGCATCGATACAATAATTCATGAATATCACTGTTTCGATCATGAAAGGCAGGATAGAGGAAGGAAATCTCCGGCTTTTTGGACAACGAAGTCTTCCGAACGGCTGATAAAAAGAATCACTCTGCTGATCGAAAGCAAAGACCTTCCTTCAGAAGACTCACCGGACAAAAGAGCGAAAAGGAGGAAGGAATAAACATTTTCCGAAGCATCCTCCAGAACTAAAACCGTCGGTGGTCTTTTTCGGTACGTCATAAACCCCGTGGGCCAGAAGCAGAAGATGCTTTTCCGGGAATAGGATAGTCCTTTCGAATCTTTTCAAAAAGCATCATAAAGAGCCTCCTCCTTCAGCTCGGACTGCAAAAAGCTGATAGAGCTCCTGTTGCTTTCCCCTTCCTTTTCTTCCTCGAGTGGGAAAGCCAGGGTATAGAGATTTCTTCCAAGCTTACCGGAAAGAGACTGCTTAAAAAGCTCGCAATATTTAAACAATTCCTTATCCTCTAAAAGCATAGAAGGAGTCGGAGAAACGAGAAATAACTTCTCCCTCTTCATTTACAAAAGCAACTGACCATACGGTCAATACGACAATCTTCTTTTTGAAACACTTTTTAACTTCCGCAATTCCTTTTTATCCATGCTATACTCCTTATTCTTCTCGGCTAGTATTCTAATAAAAATGCTTCGGATTAACAAGTCTTAAAAAAACTCTTCCTTTTTGAAAAAAACTGTGGTATAGTAAGGAGGAAATAGCAGAACTAAAAAGAAGGGTTAATCATGGCGGACAAGAGAAATATAGACAGCGGAGAGAAAAATTTCGTAATCGAAGCGATAAATATAGAAACAGAACGACAGAGCAAGCTTAACAGCAGTGCAAAGAGAAGGAGCAGTACCGGAGGAAATAGAATTCCTCGAAGCCTAACGGAAGAGGAGAGACAGGAATATGAAGAAGAAAGGCAAGAATCAAGAAGAAGAGAAGCGGTAAGAAATGTTCGGATACTTTTTCAGCTTGTGTAGCCTTAGTGTTTATGTTCTTGGTGTTTAAGGCCTTTTGCCGGAATTGTACATTTTATTGAGAAGAGCAGAACGAGCAAAAAAGGAGCTATTGAGACGGTGGTGGAGAGCTCCATTTCTGAGGGCTTTCGGAAGAAAGCGGAGAAGGGCAGGAAAAGTGCTTCGGAAACCGCAGAAAGTGCCAGTGAAGACAATGGTCTTGTGCTATCCGGCGGAAGATATATCGACCCTCAGCAAACCCATGGTGGCTTTGACCTTTGATGACGGACCGGATGTGCAGGTGGACAGTATTTTTGATGGATGAGCTGGAGAAGGTGAATGGAAGATCTACCTTCTTTGTTGTGGGACAGCGAGTGGAAAAGTTTCCGGAGGATATCAAGAACGCTGTGGAGCGTGGCCATGAGGTGAGCAATCACTCTTATGACCATGATATTCATTTAAGCAAAAAAGGTGTGGACTATATCCGGAATGAGTTCGATAAGACGGATCAGGCGGTTCAAAATGCCTCCGGCGTTGCTCCCGCATTGGTACGTCTTCCCGGTGGAAATTACACGGCAGACGTGAAAACAGCAGTAAGTAAACCTCTGATTTTCTGGTCTATTGATACGGAGGACTGGCGTTCTCGGGACGCGGAAAAAAACCAAGCAGATTGTTTTGAGTCAGGTAAAGGATGGGGATATTGTGTTGATGCATGCCCTATACCTGTCTACGGCTGAGGCCTGCAAGGCGATTATTCCGGAATTAACGGCCAGAGGATATCAGCTGGTTACCGTTTCGGAGATGATTCGTTTCCGCGGTCAGGATGTTGCCGGCGGAAACGGTATACAGTATAAGCATTTCCGCCTGTGGCAACGGAAAACTGAGCGCAAGTACGGAAAGCAGCGTTTCCGTGGTACAAAAGCTCGGCAAGTACCCAATCCGCCGGTACTTCAGCTACAAAGTCCGCAGAGACTAAGGCGAAAAGCAGTACGGAGAGTACAAAAAGCAAGAAGAGTAGTAGTGAAAAGCAGTTCTTCCACGAAGAAAAAGCAACACAAGCTCTACCAAGGAGGTACAAAAACCACTAAGGAAAGCACGAAGTCTACGAAGGAAAGCACAAGCGCTACTACTGCCCAGACAACGGCGGAAAGAAATCCTGCAACCGCAGCGCCGGAAACTTCAGCTCTTGCTCCGGCGAATTTTAACGGAGCGATTGATGCGGAGGATCCTCATTAGAAGAAGATTCAAGGCGATATAATTATTTTAGAAAAACCCTCTTTTTGCTAAGAGGGTTTTTGTTATAATAGGTCGGATTATTATTCATAACGAGTATCGCTCGCAAAGCGCGCGATATCTCGTTTAAAACAGTTGCTACGGTTTATGCTGAGGCAGCTCGTTCAAAAGGAAAAATTTATGGATTTTAGCGGATATGAAAAGGAAATACAAGATCTATCCCTACTAATAGAAAAACAGTATACCTTATTTGATGAGGGGATTTTTCACAGCTTAGGATACCTTCTTGGAATGGCGGAAAAATTAGATGATGAATCTTTGAAGGGCTATGTGTACTATCAGTTGGCTGATGCGTACTATAGCTTTCATTTTGACGTGGATCGAAATGCAGCTTTATCTTTCCAAAGCCATTAAATCCCAGCAGGAGGTACAGGATTTTTCCCTTTTGACCCGTTCCCATAATCTCTTGGGCATTACGGAGTTTTTGCGTGGAAACTTCGCTCTGGCTTTAGATTATTATATGACGGCCTTAAAGTATTATGAGCAGATGGAAGAAGCGGATAACAGCCTCAGTGGTATTGTGAAATCCAATATTGCAAGACTCTATTTCAGCTTAAATGACTACGATCATGGTCGCTATTACGCCGAAGAAGCCCTCTATGACATTAGTGGAACTACCGTAGACAGTGCGTATGTTTCCAATATGATGAGCATTTATATTTTCCTGGGAAATATCTATTTAAGCAGAAGTCGGGATGTGCAGGCGGCAAGAGCCTGTCTGGATTCGTTCTAACCCTGGCAAAGAATTCCCCCTATACAGGGAGAGCTGCTGTCCGGTATAGACATTTTTAAAGCTTTTCTATTCGTCTTGCTCATTACGAGGATAAAATATCGGAGCAGGATCTTTTGATTCGACGTTTTGTGGATCGAGCGGTAATGACGGCTCTCGGACCCATATGATTGAGGATGTGTGCGATTTGGCGGATTTCTTTTTGGAAATTGATAAGCTTAAGGAATGTCATAAGGTTTTGCATCTTCTGGAGGAAAGCTTTTTGAAATCAATCTTCCGGAATTGCAGAAACGCTTTTTAGAATCCAAGTTACGGTACTTTTGACAAGATTTCCGATGAGAAATCCAGAAATGAGTCTGCATATCACTACTATGAGATGGTGAAGCAGCAGGAGGTGGAGAAGGTCAATGCCTTTTTATTTGCCTTAAAAGATTCGGAAGGATTTGGAGGATTTAAAGGAGCAGAATGCCTTTATGGAGGAGGAAAATGTTCGCCTCACCCAGAAAGCGGATCACGATGAATTGACCGGCCTTCCCAATCGTTATCATTTAAGCACCTTTGCGGATGCAGCCTTTTGAGAGAGCATACAATTCCAGAACCCCTGTGAGGCTTTGAAATGGTGGATTTGGATTATTTTCAAACAGTACAATGATCGCTACGGCCATCAGGCCGGGGATGAATGTCTTCGTCTGGTGGCAGGGGAAATCAAGAAGCTCTGTGCAAAGCATCCCGGCATCTATGCTGCCCGTTACGGCGGGGGATGAATTTGTTCTGATTTATGAGAATATGCAGGATGAAGAGCTTCTGAGCTATGCCAAGGAATTGGGGAGAATCGGTTAAAAGCCTTGAACCTACAACATTCGGAAGAAGTGGGAGGGAGTTGTGACCATTTCCCAAAGGAATCCGAAATTCCGTTCCGCTGAAGAAAGAACAGGGTTTGGGACTATACCTTTGCGGCAGATACCGCCCTTTATAACGTAAAAGGGAAAAAGAGGGAGGAATTCTGCTGATTCATAAGGCAAAAGCTTTCGGATGAAGCTTTTGTATGTATAAGTGATACGAGTATGCTTTCATGCAGTATAGGTCTATACGGGGCACGCTCTCGCTAGCCTTGCCTCGTGAAAGAGTGATGATTTTTCATTTCTATAACAAAGGGAATGTAAGAAATCAAAAATAATAAAGGATTTTTGGTGATATAGGGTCTGAATATGGGAGAGTCTGAGCCCGATACTTTGCGAAATCCGACAAAGTGAAGAACTGTAAAAACAATAAATGAAGCGAATAATGCAGTATAGGGTCTGTAAGAGGGGTAATCTGAGCCCGCCGGTACTTACTGAAAGCAAGCAAAGCGAAGCTTGAAGTTAGTACCACTGCTGCAGGCGAGGTTAGCGGGAGCGATGCCCGATTATAGACCTATACTGCGTTTGAAACGCATCTTTATAATAAATACAGTTCTTCAATACATTGGATTAAGCTAGCGGGTGCGTGCCCCAATTCAGACCTATATTGCTTAGAAAATCTATTTTGTTTTTTTTACAGTTTCTTATAGCCTTCCACGATCGTTCCGCCCCCGAGTACCAGTTCTCCGTCATAAAAGCACCACGGCCTGGCCTTTGGTTGCAGCTCTTTCTTTTTCCGGAAAGCGTAGGAAGACGTCGCCGTTTTCCCGGACAGAGACGATTGCCGGAACAGCCTTTCCGTTATAGCGGGTTTTAGCTTCTACTGTCCTTTCTCTCCCTTGGGGAAAGGCTAATCCAGTTAAAATCATTGGCCAATAGGCCTTCAAAGTAAATCCCTTCTTTGTCAGAGAGAATCACTTGATTTTTTTCGATGTTTTTTCCGGAAACATACATGGGCTTTTTCAAGGAAAGCCCCAAGCCCTTTCTTTGACCGATAGTGTAACGGACAGTACCTCTATGTTCTCCCAGCTTTTTTTCCCGTTTTCATCCACAAAGTCTCCGCTGGGGTAAGGCTTTCCCCGGAACTTTTCCAGAAAATCTCCATAATCTCCATTGGTCACAAAGCAAATATCCTGAGAATCCGGTTTATCGGAATTGATAAAGCCGTATTTGTCCGCAATTTCCCGGACTTCTTCTTTAGAGGAGTATTCTCCCAAGGGAAGAGGGTATGGGCCAGCTGTTCCTGACTTAAGAAATAGAGTACATAGCTTTGATCCTTTTTCTCGTCTTTTTGCCTTCTTTAAAAGATAGCGTCCGCTGCTTTCATCCTTTTCGATTCTGGCATAGTGACCGGTAACAATATAAGAACAGGAGAGTTCCTCCGCCCTTTTGGTAAAAGCTTATCGTGCTTCATAAAACGATTGCATCGAATACAGGGGTTGGGGGTTCCGCCATTTTTCATAGGTTTCCACAAAGGGAAGAATGACTTTCTTTTGAAAATCGTCCTGAAATTCAAAAACATAAAAGAGGGCATGGAAAGGGTTGAGGCCACCCTGTCTTGCGTCCTCCACGTCTTCTAAGGTACAACAGGTTCTGCTGCGGCAGGCCTGTCCGGTTTCACTATCGTATAATTTCATGGTGATGCCGATACAATCATATCCTTTTTCCTGCATAAGCGCTGCGGCAACAGAGCTGTCCACACCGCCACTCATGGCGATTAAAGCTTTTTCCATGCTAAACTCCTTTTGCAAAGTATTATGTTTTTATTAGTGTAACATAGGGAAAATGCCTTGCAAAAGCCAGGGAAAAAGAGTTTATGAAAAATAAGAGGTAGAGATAGGTATTAAGCGAATTTTTTTGAAAATAATCTATGATGGATACAGGCTTATAAAAAATTCTTAAAAACTCCTATAAAAAAATTAAGCTAATTTAACGGAAAAAAGCCTTTGTATATCTGCTTTTGCCTATGCTAAAATTTACAGCAGTATGCATTATTTTTAAGAGGAGAAAAAAACCATGAAAAGGTATTATTCTTGCAGGAGGTTCCGGCACCAGATTATATCCGCTGACAAGGGTGACTTCTAAGCAATTGCTTCCGATATATGACAAAGCCGATGATTTACTATCCTTTGTCCGTTTTGATGGATGCGGGGATTCGGGATATTTTGATTATTTCACACCTACAGACACACCCAGATTTCAGGAGCTCTTAGGGGATGGAGAGGCTTTCGGTTTAAACTTACAGTATGCGGTACAGCCCTCTCCGGACGGATTGGCTCAGGCCTTTTTAATTGGGGAAGAGTTTATCGGAGGAGGCCGGTAGCCATGATTTTGGGAGATAACATTTTCTCCGGAAGAGGCTTGAGAAATCTTAAAGAAGGCTGTGGCAAAGGAGCATGGTGCTACCGTATTTGGCTACTATGTGGATGACCCGGAGCGTTTCGGTATTGTGGAGTTTGACGGGGCCGGAAAAGGCAATTTCTATTGAGGAAAAAGCCGGAGAAGCCCAAGTCCAACTACTGTGTAACCGGTTTATATTTCTACGACAATAAGGTTGTGGACTATGCGAAAAAGCTTAAAAACCTTCCAAGAGAGGGAGCTGGAAATTACCGACCTGAACCGTATCTATCTGGAAAAGGGAGAGCTGGATGTGGCGCTTTTGGGACAGGGCTTTACCTGGCTGGATACCGGAACCCATGAGTCCTTAGTGGATGCTACCAATTTCGTTTGTACCATTGAGACCCATGAGCACAGGAAAGATTGCCTGTCTTGAAGAAATTGCCTATCGTAATGGCTGGATTAGCAAGGAAAAGGTTTTAGAAGCCTATGAGCTTTTAAAGAAAAATGAATATGGCAAGTACTTAAAGGATGTTTTAGACGGAAAATATATCGAGGAGTAGTAGGAGGAGAAGATGAAAACAATCGTAACCGGAGGCGCAGGCTTTATTGGAGGAAACTTCATGCATTTTGTGGTAAATGCCTATCCCGATGAGGAGTGGATTTGCCTGGACAGCCTGACCTATGCAGGAAATTTGGAAACCTTGGCTCCCTTAGAGGGAAAGAAAAATTATCGTTTTATCAAGGGAGATATTACAGACAGAGCTTTTATCTTTGATTTATTTGCAAAGGAAAAGCCGGATGTGGTGATTAACTTTGCGGCAGAGTCCCATGTGGATCGTTCCTTAAAGGATCCGGAAATCTTTTTAAAGACCAATGTTTTGGGCACCGTTTGTTTAATGGATGCCTGCAGAGAGTACGGTATAAAGCGTTATCATCAGGTATCCACCGATGAGGTATACGGAGACCTTCCTTTAGAAAGAACAGACCTTTTCTTTACAGAGGATACTCCTATTAAGACCTCTTCTCCCTATTCATCCTCCAAGGGAAGTGCGGATCTTTTTGTCCTGGCATATCACAGAACCTTCGGACTGCCGGTGACCATTTCCCGTTGTTCCAACAACTACGGTCCCTATCATTTTCCGGAGAAGTTGATTCCGCTGGTAATTTCCAGAGCCTTAAATAACGAAAGCATTCCTGTTTACGGTAAGGGGGAGAATGTTCGTGACTGGCTCTATGTAACCGACCATTGCAAGGCTATTGACCTCATTGTCCGTAAAGGAAGAGTGGGAGAGGTCTACAATGTTGGCGGACACAATGAAAGAACCAATCTTGAGGTTGTGAAGACGATTTTAAGGGCTTTAGACAAGCCGGAATCTCTGATTCATTATGTGACAGACCGTCCCGGACACGATATGCGTTATGCCATCGACCCCACGAAGCTGGAGACTGAGCTTGGCTGGAAGCCGGAATATACCTTTGATACCGGTATTCCCGTAACTATTCAGTGGTATCTGGATCACAAGGATTGGTGGGAGCACATCATTTCCGGAGAGTATCAGGATTATTATAAGAAGCAGTATGGAGAATAAGCATGAGAGTTTTCGTTACCGGCGTTAATGGGCAGTTAGGTCATGATGTGATGAATGAGCTGGCTCGAAGAGGCATAGAGGCGGTAGGCTCCGGGATTGAGCCGGAGTATGTGGGTATTATGGACGGAAGTCCGGTTTGCTCGATGCCCTATGTGGGACTGGATCTAACCAATGAAGAGGAAGCCAGAAGAATTCTTACCGAAGAGAAGATTGACTGTCTGATTCACTGTGCTGCATGGACTGCGGTGGATGATGCGGAGGATCCGGAGAAAAGAGATTTTGTTTTTCGTATTAACGGAGAGGTTCCCGGAAGTCTTGCAAAAGTCATGAAGGATTTAAAGGGGAAGATGCTCTATCTTTCCACAGACTATGTTTTCTCCGGCGAGGGAACAAAGCCCTGGGAAGAGGAGGAAAGGGATTTTCATCCCATCAATGTGTATGGAGCTTCCAAGCTTGCGGGAGAAGAGGCGATTCGACAGGTTTTACCGGAGCATTTTATTGTTCGTATTGCCTGGGTTTTCGGCTTAAACGGAAAGAACTTTATTAAGACCATGTTACAGGTGGGGAAGAAGCATCCCAGTGTGCGAGTGGTTTCCGACCAGGTGGGAAGTCCCACCTATACCTTGGATTTGGCAAGGCTTTTGGTGGATATGGTGGAGACGGAAAAGTACGGTACTTATCATGCCACCAATGAAGGAGAGTATATTTCCTGGTATGATTTTACAAAGGCGATTTATGAAGAGGCGGGACTTTCCACAGAGGTGATTCCTGTCACTACAGAGGAATACGGATTAAGCAGGGCAAAGCGCCCCTTTAACTCAAGGCTTAGCAAAAGAAAAAGCTTAGAAGAGAGGGATTTCAGGGTCTTCCCCATTGGAAGGATGCTTTAAAGCGTTATTTAAAGGCGTTAGAAGTAGAATAAAGATATTTTCTGAAAGTAGAAAAGGGGGAGGACCTGTTTGCTGATTCGGCGGACAGGTCCCTTTCCAAAAATAAGGGACAGAAGAACCCAGTAGAAGGGAATAGCAATATATTTCAAGCCGGAATCAAAAATGTATCGGTTCAATTTGCAAAGAAGTAAGGAGAAAAAGATGGGAAAATATTTTGGAACAGACGGTTATCGTGGAGAGGCTAACGTAGATTTGACAGCGGATACCGCCTTTAAGGTGGGAAAGTTCTTGGCCTATTATTTTTCGAACAAAGGCACAAAGGAGTGCCGCATTGTTATCGGTAAGGATACCAGACGCTCCAGCTATATGTTTGAATATGCTCTTTCCGCAGGAATTACCGCTGCGGGAGCAGATGCATATCTGATGCATGTTACCACTACGCCTTCCGTTAGCTATATTGTTCGTTCCGAAGACTTTTCCTGCGGTGTGATGATTTCCGCCTCCCATAATCCTTTCTATGACAATGGTCTTAAGGTCATCAATGAAAACGGAGAAAAGGTTTCCGATGATTTTATTGCGGAGATTGAGGCCTATCTGGATGGAGAAACCGGGGAAGTTCCTTTAGCCACCGGAGATAAAATCGGAAGAACCGTAGACTTTGCCGCAGGAAGAAACCGTTATATCGGCTATCTGATTTCTTTGGCTACCCGTTCCTTTAAGGGAAAGAAGATTGCTTTGGACTGTGCCAACGGTTCCGCATCTTCCTGTGCCAAGGCGGTATTTGATGCCCTGGGAGCGGATACCCATGTACTCTCCAATGATCCTAACGGCTACAATATTAATGCCAACTGCGGTTCTACCCACATGGAAGCCTTGCAGGAGTATGTGAAGAACGGGGATTGCGAAATCGGCTTTGCCTATGACGGAGATGCGGATCGTTGTCTCTGTGTAGACAGTGACGGAGAACTGGTGGACGGAGATCAGATTCTCTACCTTTGTGGAAAAAATATGCGGGATAAGGGGCAGTTAAAGGACAATAAAATTGTAACTACCATTATGTCCAATTTTGGTCTTTACAAGGCTTTGGATGCGGTAGGACTTTCTTATGAAAAGACCAAGGTAGGAGACCGTTATGTCTATGAAAATATGGCGGAAAACGGTTATTCTCTGGGAGGAGAGCAGTCCGGACACATTATTTTTATGCGTCATGCCACTACCGGAGACGGAATTCTCACCAGTATTAAGCTGATGGAGGTGCTTTTAGAGGAAAAGAAGAGCCTGAAGGAAGCTTTGGCGGAGTATCAGCGTTTTCCACAGGTACTAAAGAATGTTCGGGTGAAAGGATAAGCTTTTGGTGGAGCAAAATGAAACCGTACAGGGAGGCAGTGAAGAAGGTGGAGGAAAAGCCTGGGAGAGGATGGAAGAATTCTCCTCCGTGCTTCCGGAACAGAGCCTTTGATTCGTGTCATGGTGGAGGCTTCCAAGGAAGAGCTTTGTGAGAAATATGTAGAGGAAGTTATAGCTGTTATGAAAAAGGAAGGACTAGTCCTTTCCTAAGTTTATTGATAGAGTAAAAGGAAGCCCTGCAGAGCCTGGAAAAGCTTGTTTGGCAGTACAGGGTAGACTCAAAATAAGAAGTAAGTAAGAGTAGTAGTGGAAAAATACAATAGGAGGTAAGAATGGATCAGGTAAAACGTTACAGAAAATTTCCGATTTTCCGTTATCCGGAAAGAACCTGGATGGATCAGGAAATCACTAAAAGCACTCGATTTGGTGTTCTGTGGATTTAAGGGATGGAAACCAGGCCCTTGTGGATCCCATGACCGTAGAAGAAAAGGTGGAATTTTTCCAGCTTCTTTGCAAGCTTGGTTTTAAGGAGATTGAAGTAGGTTTTCCTGCCGCCTCCCAGATTGAATTTGATTATTTACGGACTTTGGTGGAGAAGAATCTGATTCCGGAGGATGTTACGGTTCAGGTTTTGGTACAGTGTAGAGAAGAGCTTTTGGAAAGAAGCTTCCAGGCTCTTCAAGGAGTAAAGAAGGCCATTGTCCATATTTATAATTCCACCTCCGTATTGCAAAGAGACGTGGTATTCGGAAAGTCCAGAGAGGAGATTACCGCCATTGCCCTTTCCGCTGTAGAGATGGTGAAGCGTCACGAGAAGGATTTTTCCGGAGAGCTTCGTCTGGAGTATTCCCCGGAAAGCTTTACCGGAACGGAGATGGATTATGCTTTGGAAATCTGTAATGCGGTGATTTCCGCCTGGGGAACCAAGGCGGGAAGGGAGATTATCGTTAACCTGCCTAATACCGTAGAGATGCATAGCCCCAATGTCTATGCGGATCAGATTGAGTTTATGTCCAAAAACATGAAGGAAAGAGAGCATGTGATTCTTTCCGTTCATCCCCATAATGATAGAGGAGAGGGCATTGCCTCTGCAGAGCTGGCCCTTCTTGCCGGAGCACAAAGAGTCGAGGGAACCCTATTCGGAAATGGAGAAAGAACCGGAAATGTCGATATTTTAACTCTGGCTTATAATCTTTTCTCCCATGGCATCGACCCTAAGTTGAATCTGGAAAATGTTCGGGAAATTCAGGAGGTCTATGAGCGTTGCACCAAGATGAGTGTGCCGGATCGTCATCCCTATGCGGGAAAGCTGGTATTTACCGCCTTTTCCGGCTCCCATCAGGATGCCATCAATAAGGGTGTATTGGCCATGCGGGAGCGGAAGAATCCCTTCTGGGAAGTGCCTTATCTTCCCATCGACCCGGCGGATATCGGAAGACAGTATGAGCCGGTGGTTCGAATCAATTCCCAGTCCGGTAAGGGCGGTGTTGCCTTTATTCTGGACTTTGACTATGGCTATAAGCTGCCCAAGGCAATGCAAAGAGAGTTTGCGGATTATATCCAGAAGATTTCCGAGCTGGAGGGCGAGGTAAATCCGAAGAGAATTTTAGAGGTATTCCGGGAAGAATATGTGGAAGCCAAGGCTCCGTTATTCTTCAAGAATCTTCGCACCACCGATGTGGAGGGAGAGGGAGATTCTTACATCAGCTTTATTAACCTGACCTTTGAAAATCGCGGCGTACTGCGTGAGGTTTCCGGTCAGGGTTCAGGTCCTATCGAGGCGGTAATCAGTGCCTTGAATAAGGAATTCAAGCTGGCTTTAAAGGTTGTGGATTATACAGAGCATGCTCTTAGTGCAGGTTCCTCTGCAAAGGCGGTATCCTACATTCATTTGTGCAGAGGAAAATAGTGGAAAATCCGGCTTTGGTGTGGGTGTTTCCTCCAATATTACCCGTTCCTCCGTTAGAGCGATTTTCAGTGCGATGAATCGTCTGCTTTTCCCGGAAGAGGCTGAGGCTGAAGGAAAGCGTAGAGTAGCGGAAGAAAGAAGCTCTTAAACCAAGACTAAGTAGATACAGAATTTATTAAAGTAAGCCCAAGTAGAATACAGAATTTATTCAAGCGAAACTAAGTAGAATACAGAAGGGAGAAAAGTATGCACATCGTTTACGGAGTCAATGAGGCCTTTATGCCGATTCTTGCGGTGTCACTTTCCTCTCTTCTTTTGCATGCAGAGGGAGAAGCTCTTCATTTTCATATCTTATCCCTGGGGATAGAAGAGGAAAGCAAGGAAAAGCTTCGGCAATATGTGGAGACGGAAGGGCAGAAAATCAGCTTTTATGACTTTGGAAGAGAAATTTTCCGAATGGAAGGAAAAGGCTCCCCGCCCTTTTTACCGGAAAATTTTCCAAAGCTACCCTGCTTCGACTCTTTATTCCCTCCACACTTCCGGAAACGATTACCAAGGCTTTATACTTGGATGCGGATACAGTGGTGCTCCAATCCATTTTGCCCCTTTATCATCTAAAGCTTGGAGATAAGCTTTTGGGCATGGCTCCGGAGCCCAGTATTTATAAAAAGCATAAGGAATTTTTATCCTTAGCGGAGGAAAGTCCCTACTATAATGCAGGAGTGATTCTTATGAATCTTTCATTGCTTCGGGAGGAAGGGATGGAAGAAAAATGTCTTCGCTATTATCAAATGAAGGAAGGTCAGCTTCCTTTTAATGACCAGGACATTTTGAATATGGTGTGTAAGGGACGGATTCGCTCCTTGCCCCAGCGTTTTAACTTCTTTTCCAACTATGCTTATGCAAGGTATAGTGCCTTGTGTCGTTTTTCTCCCTGGTATCAGGAGCTGGAAAGCCAAAAGAGCTATTCTCAGGCAAAGGCCCATCCGGTGATTGTCCATTTTGCCGGAGACGAAAGACCTTGGAGAGAAGGCAATCACAATTATTATCGCAGAGCCTTTGACTATTATGCGGAAGAAAGTCCCCTTCCGTTGGAAAAGGAAAAGGGAAAGCAGGGCTATTTATTTTGCTACCATGTCCTAAATCTCCTGACTTTTGTATTCCCTAAGCTTCGGGAGAAGGTGGGAGAGTTTTATTATCGTTCTATGGGGAAGGAAAACTAATGTCCCTAGTGCTATAGTGATTTTAAATTATAATGATTTGGAAAATACCCTTCGGCTATATAAAGAGCTGAAGGATTTTTCCCGTGTTAACGAGAATTTATATCGTGGATAATGCCTCCACGGATAGTAGCAGGCAGACTTTAGAGAAGCTTCAAGACCATAAGTGTAAACTGATTTTTGCCAAGGAAAATAAGGGCTATGGGGCAGGAAACAATCTGGGCTTTCGGGCCGCCTTTTCGGAAGGGATGGACTACTGCTTTTTGGCCAATCCCGACACCCGTTTTCAGGAAGCTTACTTTGAAAATGTTCTGTCTGTTTTTGCAAAGGAGAAGCAGGTGGGATTAGTCTCCGGCAGAATGAAGGACCCTTACGGAAAACAGGCTACAGCTTGGCCTTTACAAAGCTTTTTCTAAAAATCTTCTGAGCATGGGACCCTTTAGCAAGAGAATTTTTTTCTTCCCTGCTCTTTTATCCTAAAGCCTATTTGGAACAAAAAGCCCTATGTGAAGGTGGATGTGCTGCATGGCTCCTCCTTTGTATTTCTAAAGAGGCATTTCCAAAAGACCGGGGGCTATGACGAGGAGTTCTTCCTTTATGAGGAGGAAAAGGTAATGGGTCAAAAGCTGAGAAGGGCAGGCTACAAATCCTATCTTTGTACGATTTGTTCTTACCTTCATGAGGACAGCGGTAGCACCAAGAAATCCTTGAAAGTCCTTGGTGCAAAGACAAAAGCTTCGGCAGCAGTCCGAGGCATTGTATGCCCGAAAATATCTTCATGCCAATTTTCTGCAAATGCTTATATTCAAAGGCTGTGCAGGCTGTCATATTTGGGAGAAACTCTTTTTATTCTCTTTTTGCTTTCTAAATAAGCCGAAATCAAGAATGCTAAAGTCCTATTTTTATGGGTGGAACTTGTGTAGAAAGAAAAACTTATGCGGAGCCAGAATTCCTTAGTCAAAGAGAGAATTCCTTTAGTCAAAGAGAGGAATTGCTGAAAATGCATTGTGTGATTTTATGTACTTATAATGGGAGAAATATCTGGAAAAAGCAGATTAGATCCATTATGGAGCAGGATAGGGAGGATTTTTTTGCCTCCTTTTATTCTGATGACGGCTCCTCCGACAGTACAAAAGCAATTCTGCAAAGCTTGCAGGAAAAGATATGGAAAAGAGATGATGGCTTTCCCCGAGACCTATGCATAGCGGAAGTCCGGCAAAGCATTTTCTCTCTATTCTTTCTGCCTTGGCTAAGGGGAGAAGTGGAGATAGATAATTTAGAGTATATTTTCCTTGCGGATCAGGATGATGAATGGTTTCCGGACAAGCTCTCCAAGACGATTTCCGTCATAAAGGAGGAAGAAAGAAAGTTTGGGGAAAGCCTTCCTATCCTTTGTCATACAGACTGCTCTTTGGTGAATTCAAGAGGAGAGCTTCTTGCCAAGTCCTATAGAAGGTATCAGAAATTACCGGGTGCCTCCTACCGTTTTTCTCGCCTGCTTTTACAAAACCATGTGACAGGAGCGTCTGTGGGAATCAACAAAGCTTTGCTGCAATATTGCAAGGAAATTCCTGCGGAAGTAAAGATGCATGACCATTGGCTGGCCTTGTTGGCAAACTGCTTTGGGGAAATTCAATATTTGCCCTATGCCAGCTATGCCTACCGGCAGCATGGAGAAAATGTCTTAGGGGCGAAAAAAGCAAGTGTGTTGAAGGAATGTGAAGAAAGGCTGGCCGCTTCTAAAGAAAAGGATAAGGAAGATACCATTCATTCTTCTTACCGGGCATTGTTTGCCCAGGGAAGGAAATTGAAGCGCTTTATTCGGTGACCGAGCTTCCGGAAATCAAAAGGAAGGTTTTAGAGGCGTTCTTATCCTTAGAGGGGAAAAGTCGACTGGGGAAAATTACTACCATGGCACTTTTCGGCATTTACCCCTATCCGCTATATAGAGGAATTGGGGCAATGTTGTTTTTGGATAGTTAAGAGTTTAGAGTCATATAAAACAATAGGATTTATGATTGCATAAATCAGTTGATCGTTAAATCAGCAAATCGCTTAATTGTTAAATTAGTAAATTGGTAAATCAGAAACAGAGAAATCAATAAATTAAATGGCTTAGATTTGGAGAAAGGAGGGGTAATGGAGGAAAAACCGTTAATTTCCGTATGTATCGTGACTTACAGACATAAGGACTATATCGGAAAGTGTTTAGACAGTATTTTATCCCAAAAAGGAAATTTTTCATTGGAAATCCTTCTTCATGATGATGCCTCAACAGACGGAAGTCAGGAGATTATCCGTTCTTATCAGGAGAAATATCCGGAGATACTTTTTCCTATCTTACAGACAGAAAATCAGTATTCCCAGGGGAAAAAGAAATATTACCGGAATTTTTAATTTCCCCAGAGCCAAGGGAGAATTTATTACCGTGATTGACGGGGATGATTTTTACCTTCGAGAAGATAAACTGGAAAAGCAGATGGAAGCCTTGCAAAGAGAAGAAGAGGCTGTTCTTTGCTTCCATCCGGCAAAGGTTTTGCTCTCCGATGGTAGTGAAGGTCCTAAGGACTTACTTCGTCCCTATCAGGAGGGGAAAATTCTGGAGGGCAAAGAACTTATCAATCATCCTAAGGGGATTGCCTTTTCCTCTATGTTTTTTTAGAAGATGTTTAATTGAAAAAGCTTCCGGACTTTTACTATGCCTGTCCGGTGGGAGACAGACCCATAGAATTGATGGCTGCATTGGCAGGGAAGGCCGTATACTTGCCAAAGGAATACACTGCCTATCGCTTTCATTTGCAAAGCTCTTGGACGGAAAGGGAAAAAGGACGGCAGCAGCAGGAAAAATATCTTTCGGAAATGAAGCATTGCTATAAGCTTTTCTTAGAGAGTCCAAAGGAAAATATCAGCTTGGAAGTAGAAGAGGCTATCAAGAGACTCAGCTTTTTCTATAGCGCTCAAACCTTAGGGATTTTTCTGAAATTTACCGGAAGGACTATAGAGCCTATTTACAAGAAATGTCTTTTCCGGAGAGAGCTCTGCTTCGATTGGAACAGTTTTGTCCTAAGCTTTATCATTTTCTACAGAAAAGCTTCGGTATGGAACGGAAGCGGTAAAAAGGAGAGTCTGTTCGGAATAGCGTGGAAGCATAAAAAAGAAGATTCTGTTTCGAATAGCGGAAGCGAGTAAAAAGGAGAGTCTGTTCGATATAGAGTGGAAGTATTAGAAAGAAGTAGCCGTTTAGCATGGGATCGGAAGTGGTAATATAGAAGAAAGCTGCTAAGTAAAACACTAAGCGTATCAGTAAGTAAAATAAGGAATTAAAGGAGAATGCCATGGGAGAAATGACGCAAAACAAAGAGGGGATGGAAGGGGAAAGATCCTTTCCGGCCTTTTTTGGCGTTTCTTGGAGCAGATTTCTTACCAGGGTATACAACTGATTTTTTCCCTGTTTCTCCTTCGGATTTTGGATACGGAAGAAGTAGGGGCGGTAAGTGTTATCAGTATCTTTATTACCATTGCCAATACCTTTATTCAATCCGGTTTTTCTCAGGCGCTGATGCAGAAAAAAGAAATCAAAGAGGAAGATTATTCTTCGGTGTTTTATCTGACCTTGGCCTTATCCGGAGGAATCTATCTTTTGTTCTATGGCATCAGTCCCTATGTGGCGGAGTTTTATCATCTCCCGATTTTAGAGTCCCTTTTACGGCAAATGAGTATTTTGCTTTTTCCCGGTGCAGTTATTTCCATCCAAATGGCTTATGCCGGTAGGGCTTTGCAATTTCGCCCCATTTTTTTAGCCAGCTTTTTTTCCTCCCTCTTTTCCGGAGTGCTGGCGGTATTTTTAGCTTATCGGGGCTATGGCTCCTTTGCTATGGCTTATCAGCAGATTTCCTACTACTTTTTACCATGCTGATTCTATTTTTATGTCTTCCTTGGAGACCGAAGCTTTTGTTCGGCTTTCCTCCTTATCAAGCTCTTTTTCATTTTGGCTGGAAAAATCCTTTTTTTCCGGACTCTTGGATCAGATTTGGCAAAAATATCTATGGCCTAGTCATTGGAAAAACGCTACAAGGTAGAGGAGACTGGCACTTTACAATCGAGGAGAAATGTTTCCAAAAGCTTTCTGTCCTCCACCCTTTCCACCATGATTTCCGGGAGTAATGTTTCCCGCCTTTTTCCAAGATGCAGGAGGAAAAGGATAGCTTTACAGAAATGGCCAGAAAAACCATTCGTTTTTCCTCCTTCCTCTTGTTTCCCATACTCTTTGGCCTGATGGCAGTGGCAAAACCTTTTATCATCTTACTGCTCACAAAGAAATGGATAGGCATGCTTCCATATCTTCGCTTTCTTTCCGTGACTTATCTATTCCTGCCCCTTCACATGTGCAATCTCCAGCTCATGAACAGTCAGGGACGCTCGGATTTATTTTTGAAGCTGGAAATTATCAAGAAGATTTTTGAGCATAGGCATTCTCCTCCTCACCTTCCCCTTTGGGATCTTCGTCATGCTCTTTGGGAAAAAAATGTAGGAGAAGTTCTCTGCCTGTATTTAAACGCCAAACCCAATGAAAAAGCTAATACAATACGGCTTCTTTTCTCAGATAAATGACTGCCTGCCATCCTTTACAGCATCTCTCCTTATGGGAGGAATTGTCTATCTGACTCAAGAAATGTTAGAAAAAAGAGGAATGACAGAACTATGGCAACTCATAGCCCTCATCCCCCTGGGGGCAATCTGCTATATACTATTTTCTTTGCTACTGAACAGAAAAGATATCAAAACACTGTTGGAATTAAACCCTTTAAAAAGAAAAGGACTCTATTTATAAAGCTGCGCTCTAATGCAGTATAGGGCTATAATCGGGGCACGCTCCCGCTAACCTCGCCTTCGTAGCAGTACTAACTTCAAGCTTCGCTTTGCTCGCTTTCAGTAAGTACTGACGGGCTCAGATTGCCCCAATTATAGCCCTATACTGCATTATTCGCTTCACTTATTGATTTTTACAGTCCTTCACTTCACTGGATTTTTGCAAATATCGATAGTCTTACTCTCCCTCATTCAGACCAGACCTATATTACCGAAAATTTCTTTATCTTGGCTTTTTACAGCTTTTTTTTATTCATAAGAAATGGTTTTACGCTGAAAAATATAAAAGAGTTTGAAATCAAAGAATAGTATATATGAATAACAGGGACTAAAACAGGGTTTATCTAAGCCAGCGGGTACCTTGTAAAAACCAAAGTCAAAGTGAACGAAAGCTGTACAGGCATGAAAGCTTGTAACCTGAGCCTGTTGGTACATGTAGAAAGCCTTCGAAGAGAAGGAACTGTAGAAATCAAATAATGTAAGCGAACGAAGCTGTATGGATATGAAAGAGGGTAATCTGAGCCCGTCGGTACTTGCAGAAAGCCAGCGAAGAGAAGAACTGTAGAAATCCAAAGCCGAAAGCGAGATGAAGCTGTACAGGGTATGAAAGAGGGCAATCTGGGCCCGTCAGTACTTACTGAAAAGCAGAGCTATGCGAAGCTTGAGTTAGTACTGCTACGACGGCGAAGTTAGCGGGAGCGTGCCCGATTTCATACCTGTACAGCTTCTAACGTAGCCTTTATCATTCTACAGTTCTATACTACGTGGCGAGGTTGGCGCAAGCGTGCCCGCTTTCCTGCCTACAAAGAATCGGAGCGTAGCCCTTTTCTTCTCCTCTTTCTCTCCGAAAGATACACAAAGCAATTTTTAAAAAGCCTTCCCTCAATCCTCAGCATCCTTCCCAGCGGCACTCCCTCGAAAATCCACCTTCTTCATTTCCTTTCTTTCCTTTAAGCCTTTAAAGATACCCTTTCGATAGGCCTTTCCTAGCCCTTCTTTTTGGAAAGTAAAGAGCCTTAATCAAAATTCCCAGTAAGAAGGGCAGGAAATTCAGAATTTTCAGCCCGAGAGGAAAGTTTTTATAAAGCAGGAAGATAGAATTTCTGGCAGAAAGCTCCACCTTAAAATCACTGTATTTTCCCCCGCTGGTTCCGGAGCCCACATGCTTACAAAGGGCAGTGGGGCAGTAGTACACAGAGTAGCCCTTCCACTGGGCTCGAAAGGATAAGTCCACATCCTCCAGGTAGGCAAAAATGCTTTTTCGTCAAAAAGTCCGGTTTCTTCCAAAGAGGAATACTGTATAGGAAGCTCCTCCGCAGGCGGAAAATACCTTTTTCAGCCTTAGTCCACCGGGAAGCTTCATCCTCTAAACCTCTTTGGAAGGGAAAACCTAAGAGACACAGTTCGTCCCCGGCATCATCCATCAGGCTGGGGTCATGCATCTTTACCATTTTGGAGGAAAGGGCAAATACCTTTTCTCCTTTTTTTTCTTTTTCTTCCATGAAAAGCAGAAGCTGCTCCACAAAAATCCGGAGCCACCTCCGTATCGTTGTTTAAAAAAGCAGGGCATAGCTGGAACCATGTTCCTTGGCCCAGAGGATTCCCTGGTTCACTGCAGTGGCAAAGCCTGTGTTTTCCGTATTTTGAATCAGGAAAATCCGCTCCGGATCCTGCTCCATCCAATACCGGATTTGTTTTTCACTGTCGTCCTTGGAAGCATTGTCCACAAAAAGAATAGAAAAGTCCTGCCTACTTTGCGAAAGCAAAGCAGGCATGCACTTTTCTAAAAAATGAGCTCCATTATAGTTTGGTATAACGATGGTTGTTTTCATTTGTTTGTCCCTTAGGCATTGGGTTCAATGATATTTTCTTCCGCTTCCTTAGCTACTTCCTTCTTGGAGTCGGCTACACTCTTGGCATCCTCTGCACTTTGCTTGCCGGCAACAACAGGATCCGTAGGATCGTAGTTCTGCTCTCTGGGGATAGCCTGCATGATGGCATCCTTTTCGATGGGACCCTTGTCCCAGGCATCGGAATACACGGTTACGGGCGTTCCGTTCTTACAGTTTTCGTAGACCCACTGGGAATCGATGGCTCTTAAACGGATACATCCGCCGGAAATAGCCTGATCGATAAAGTTGTAGTTGATGGCATCAAAGCTGTGGGGGTCTGCCTTTTCATACAATAAGGAATGAATCAAAAATCCCTTATAGAAACGGGAGAGGAACTGGGTGTAGCAATCCTTATGCATGAAGTGCCAACGATATTTCTGGTAAATCTTGAAAGTACCAAGAGGGGTATCCGGTCCCACACTACACATCATGGTTTTTATAAGGAATAGTGAATTTTCCTTCCTCGTCCTTGGTCATTACATAGAGGGTTCTGGTTTCTTTATTAATACGGATACTGTAGGCAGCCTGCTTACCCATAATCGGCTCTAAGTCCTTTAAAGGCAATACCCTGTTCGTTTTAGGTAAATGCGATAGCCGTTTACGACCTTCCAGCCTCTCTGGGCAACACCGTTTTCAAAGTAGTACTGGTTGGAATCCGGGTCAAAGGCATAGCCGGTATAGGGGCTGTTGTCGGCGGTTTGGTACTTAGGTTCTCCATTTTCAAAATAGAGTCCCTCCTGATAGGCACTGTCTAATGCCTTTTCCGCGCTTTCCATTAAACTCTACACTGTTTTTCCAAAGGGCAATCTTTAAGCCTACAATATACTTATCCCCGGAAAAGCTTCCACAGGCTTCTCCGCTTTTCGCCCAATCGGTTACGGTACCGTCACTTAATACCGCACGGTAGTAGATTTCTCCCATGGTATGGGTATAGCCCTTGACTCTCAACATGATGGCAGTAACGGTTCCCTTATCCGGTGTGGTTTCTCCGGAAGCTGCCCAGGGACCCCAGGAGCTGGATGGAGAATAGGTACGATAATACCATCTTCCTACGTTCTGGTGCTCCAGCATGATTCGCTGGAAGCCGTTGGGGCTGAAGGTAAAGGACTGGTTGTCCTGGCTGTAGCCGTAGTCAATACGCTCTCCTGCGGAATTATAAATATAGTAGGTCGCCAAGGGAACCAGATTTAAAACGGGGTCAGCGGCCATATCTCCGGCATGATCGGTGGTCATAAAGGGACGAATGGCATCTACGGTAAGCTCTGTTTTTTCCAATGGTGCGGATTCCTGCACGGTGGCATTATTCTCTCCGCTGTTATTCTGGGAAGTACCGTTTGTATTCTCTCCGGCATTGCTGCTTCCGGAATCTGTATTTCCGGGGACTTACAGATGCACTATTACTTCCGTCTACAGGACCCTGAGAAATTGAGGGGGCATTTTCCTCTGTATATACAATGGCAGTATTCTCTGTGCTCTCTACCGGATTTGCCATGGCAAGAAAGGGCTGTGTTGCGGAAATACTCATTAGTGTAAGAATGGCAGCGAATTTTTTTCGCTTGATTCATAGTCAACCTCCTTAAAATTCTAATATACCTATGAACCTTAACACAAAAAAACGCAAAAAGAACTAGGGAGCATTTACATTTTCATGGGATTACTATAGAATTGTAAAAATCTCGACAGAATTTAAGGAGGAAGTAATGAAAAAGAAAGAAGAGCTCTCGTTACAAAATCAAGCCTTCCTCCGTTTGGAGGAATTTCTTCCTATTTGGAAAAAGTTATGGGAAACTCGTCTTTTTAACCAATATGGGAGAATTTCCATGAACAATTTAAAAAAAGAGCTTTCCGCCTTTCTTTCCGTGGAAAAATACGGAGCTTTTTGTGAATGGTCATGTCGCTTTAGAACTTTTGATTGAAAGCCTGGGAAAGAAGGGAGAAATTATCACCACCCCTTTTCCTTTGCCAGCACCACCCATGCCATCGTCAGAAATGGCTGTACTCCGGTGTTTCTGCGATATTGAAGAGGATTTTTTTATACCATCGATGTAAAGAAGCTTCGCTCCCTGATTAGCAAGGATACGGTGGCTATATTACCGATACATGTCTATGGGCATATTTGCGATGTGGAGGAGTTGGATAAGATTTCAAGGAATACGATATTCCGGTACTCTATGATGCTGCTCATGCCTTTGGGGAACGCTATCATGGAAGAGGCGTAGGGAAGCTTTGGTTATGCTTCCATGTTTTCCTTTCATGCCACCAAAGTTTTTTTCACAGCATATGAGGGCGGTGCGGTTTGCATGGGGAGAAAAAAATCCAGAGCTTTATGCATAAGCTTTTATGCCCTGAAAAACTTTCGGTATTATGGGGCAGGAAAGCGTGGAGCTGGTGGGCTGTAACGGGAAAATGAATGAATTTTCCGCTGCCATGGGACTTTGCAATTTACGGCATATCGAGGAATTTATCAAGGAAAGAGAGAAGCGATACCAGCATTACGAAAAAGCCTGTTAAAGGACGTCCCAGTCTTATTTTTCCCTAAGGAGCAGGAGGGTGGAGAAAAACTATGCCTATTTACCGGTTCGGATTTTAGGAGAGGGAAGAAGAAATCAGATTTTCTCCCTTCTGGAAAAGGAAGGCATTCATCCCAGAAAATACTTTTATCCTTTGATTTCCGACTATGATTGCTATAAAGGAAAGTTTTCGGGGGATGGCACGCCGATAGCCAAGAGAATTGCGGAGGAAATACTGACTTTGCCCATCTATCCTGATTTGGAGTTTTCCGATATTGATAGAATTTCCGCTATTTTACAGAAGGAGTGTTCATGAAAAATATTCTGTGCACAGCCCTGGGTTCCTTTTCCACCAAGACGGTTATAGAAGGACTGGAAAAGAAGGGCTATACCGTATATGGTGCGGACTGTTATCCCAAAGAGTGGATTCCCATGGCGAAAAGGGTGAAGGACTTTGCCCAAATCCCCTTGGTACGGGAGGAAGAGAATTATTTGGATAGCATTCTTTCCTTATGTAAGGAGTGGAAGCTTTCCGCTATTTTTCCGCTGATTGATTTGGAAGTGGATTTTTATGAAAAACATAAGGAACGCTTTTCAAAAGGAGGGAATTACCTTTTGTATTCCCAAAGGGGATTTAGGTCTGATTCGGGACAAATACCTTTTAAGCAAATTTCTTTCCGACAAGCTGGAAGAAGGGATTTTCCGTGATTCCCGGAGAAGAGTATGAAGAGATGGATTTTGAGAATCTATCCTTTCCCATGATTGCCAAGAAAAGAAACGGTCGTTCCTCAGAGGGCTTGTGTGAGATAGAAGATGAGGATCAGTTGGGATTTTTCTGCAATAAGATGTGGAGAGAAGAGGAGAAGAACTACATTTTTCCAAAAGAAAAATCGAAGGGAAGGTCTATACCGTAGATTACTTTCGAGGTCATGGGGGAGTGGATAGAGCACTGGTAAGGAAGGAAAATCTTCGGACGAAAAACGGAGCCGGCGTCAGTGTGGAAATATTATCCGAAAAGGGCATCGAAAGGCAGTGCAGGCGGATTGCGGAAGCTTTGAATCTTTATGGACTTGTGAATTTTGAGTGGATTTATGAGGAGCAGGAGGACTGCTTTTATTTTCTGGAAATTAATCCCCGACCTTCCGGGCGGGAATAGGCTTTTTCCGTGCTGGCGGGAGCGCCCTTTGTGGAAGAGGCAGTAAGCTTCTATCTTTCTGAGGCATCGGAAAGGGATGCGGATGGAGAGGATGCTGTAACAATGCGGTCAGAAACAAAGCCGATGGCGGATTTTCCTTCTCAAAAGCCGGAAAACACTATCCGTTATGGATTTTTACGGAAAGTATTATGATGATTTTTATCTTTCCTAGCTAAGACAGATAAAAACTTTGCATAAAATTCTTCTAAGGAGGAAATGTTGGAAGAAAAGAAATTACTCTGGATTATTCCCGCCTATAATGAGGCGAAAAGTCTGGATGCGGTGGTGGAAGATATTTTTGTCTGTAGACCCTAAAGCGGAATATATTATTGTTTCCGACGGTTCCACAGACGGAACTGTGGAGCTTTGTCAGAAAAAGGGCTATTCCTACCTTGCCCTCCCGGAAAATCTCGGCTTAACGGCCTGTTTTCAAACCGGTATGCGCTATGCGGATCAAAGGGGCTATGCCTATGCTTTGCAGTTTGACGGCGACGGACAACACCGGGCGGAGGATGTGGAGGCTTTGCTGGAGGAGGCGGAAAATGGCGTGGACATTGTTTGCGGTTCCCGCTTTTTGAAAAAGAAAAAAGGAGGCTCTTTACGAGACTTCGGTTCTGCCTTAATCAGCCTGGCTATTCTTTTAAGAACCGGAACAAAACTGACGGACCCCACCTGTGGACTTCGGATTTACGGGCGGGAAGCCATTCTTCGCTTTTCCAGAGAACGAAATTTCTCTCGGAGCCGGATACCTTGGCTCATTTACTTTTTGGCGGGAATGACGGTTTCGAGGTGCCGGTAAAGATTCGGGAAAGACGGGAGGGAGAGTCCTATCTAAAGCCCTGGAATGCGGCAAAATATATGACCAGAGTGCTTTTGTCTATTCTTTTTTCGGAAATACAAAAAAATATAGAAAGTAGTGAAATAGAACGTAATGAGTATAGAGGCAGTAGGAAAACAGGGAGGGCGGAAGCCTTCCTTTATGAAAAATGATGTGCTTTGGAACGGCATAGGCAGTATGTGCTATGCACTGGCTTCCATGGTGCTGGCTTTCTTTGTCCTTCGTTTAGGAGGAGAGGAGCAGGAGGAATCTTCGGCTTCGGTTACTCTACTTTGGGACAACAGTTTTTTTCATTGTGGCTTACTTTGGGACTTCGGCCTTTTCATATCACGGATATGAAGGGAGAGTTTTCTTTCGACAGTATAGGCAGTTTCGTAGTCTTACCGGAGGATTGGCTCTGATTTTTGCTGTGCTTTTTCTTCTTTTTCAGTACGGTAGCGGTCTTTATAGCGGGGAGAAGAGTCTGATATTATTCTTCCTATGCCTTTTTAAAATAGGGGATGCCTTTTGTGATGTCTATGAGTCGGAGCTGCAAAGAAGGGAGCGTCTTTGTATAAGGCAGGGCAATCCATGTTTCTTCGCACGGTTTTTTTCCGTCCTGGCTCTGCTGATTTTTTTCTTTGTAATCACTAAAAATCTTTTCCTGGGAGCCATTGCTATGAATCTGGCACAGGCGGCCTCCTTCTTTCTCTTTTCCTTTCTCCCTTTAAAAGCCACCAAGCCCCTGGGGGAAGAAAAGAGTCTCGGTAAGTCGGATTTAGTAAAGCTATGGAAGGAGGTTTTTACCCTCTTTCTTTCCGTGTTCTTAGATTTTTATGTTTTTTCTTCCAGCAAATATGCGGTGGATCAGGTCTACGGCTCTTCCCGTTCCGGTATTTTTAATCTCCTCTTTATGCCCGGAAACTTCATTTATCTTTTGGCTAACTTTATTATCCGTCCTGCCCTTCCCCATCTGGCAGTGCTTTTTCAGCAAGGAAAGGAAAAGGCTTTCCGAAAGCAGGAAAATGCCTTTGTTTAAAAAAAGGTAGCCTTTGCTGTCCTTGGTCCTTTTCTTTTTGGCTCTGATTTTTTTCCGGTCTGGCACTCAGTATTTTGGAGTGGATTCTTGGCAGCAGCTTCTCCGGAAAATTTACGGGAGAGAGATGGACCTTCTGCATTTTGATTTTGGGCGGAGCTTTCTATGCTCTGGCTAACACGGAGTACTATCTTTTGATTTTAAAGCGAAAGCAAAAATGGGTATTTATCGGCTATGGCATTGCCAGTCTGCTTTCCTTCTTTACGGTAAATCCGGTGGTGGCCAGAGGAGGATTTTTTTACGGCAGTCTGCATTTTCTCTCCATGATGGTCTTTTTGTTCCTTTTCTTCTTTGTTACGGGACACGGGAAGGGAGAATTTAAGGGCAGTTCATTCTCGGTTTCTTCCTCATGAGGCGAAGAGCTATAGCAGAGTAGAAGCAGAAGCCAAAACTATAGCCTTTCTTTTCTAAAGAGCCCATGTTAAAATGCCAAAAGGAGGTAGGAAATGCAGGAAAATGCCCAAAGTCAGAAGCAAAACTATGACGTCATCATCCCCACTTATAAGCCGGATGAGAAATGCAAAAGATTGTTGGATGCCCTGGAAAAGCAGGAAGTTCCTCCACGAAAAATCATTTTGATTAATACGGAAGAAGCTCTTTTTCCCAAGTCCTTATTGGAGGGAAGGAATCCGGAGCTTTACCTTTTAAAACATATCAAGAAAGAAGAATTTGACCATGCTTACGCCAGAAACCTGGGGGTATCTTTTTCGGATGCGCCTTTTTTTCTATGTATGACGGAGGATGCGGTTCCAAAAGATAGCTTTTGCACAAAGGAATTGCTGGAAGCCTTTTCTTGGGAGGAGAAAATCGGAGCGGTTTACGCAAGACAGCTTACCGACGAGGAAAGCTCCTTTGACGAGGTGCTTTCCCGGAGCTTTAACTATGGGACAGAGCAAAGATTTGCGGCATAGAGCAGCTGCCGAAGCTTGGGATCAAATGCTTTTTCCAGTCCAATGTCTGTTGTATGTATAAAAAAAGGATTTGTTTCAAAGTCTAGGCGGCTTTTTCCGAGCCCAGCATTTTTTTAATGAAGATATGATTTATGCCGCAAGGATGCAGGAGGCGGGAGGAAAAACAGCCTACTGCCCAAGGGCGGAGGTTTGGCATTCCCATCATTTTTTTCCGCCATGGATCAGTTCCATAGAAACTTTTGACCTGGGGGTGTCCCACAGAGACTATAGGGAGATATTCTCGAAAAATTCCTGCGGAAAAAGGAAGGAATGAAGTACCTGAAGAGAAGCATAGGAAAGCTTTGGCATGAGAAGAAGGCGCTTTTGATCCTCCCCTTCCTTTATAAAACCGCCTTTCGTTTCCTTGGCTATCAACTGGGAAAGCGCTATCATAAGCTTCCGAAAAGTTGGGTGTTTGCCTTTACCGTGAATCTCAGTATTTCCGAAAGAAGTTTTCCAAAGAAAGGGAAAAACAGTAATCTATGAGTCCTTTGTTTAGAGTGATTATCATATTGGTCTGCCTGGGAACCAGTCTGTTTTTACACCGTTCCATCAAAAAGGCGAAGATGCGGATTGAAGAGAGTATCTTTTGGCTACTCTTTTCCATTCTCTTGCTTGTTTTTGCCATTTTTCCCTTTGTGCCGGATTTTATGGCCAGAAGCCTGGGGATTTACTCCACACCGAACTTTCTCTTTTTGTTGGTGATTTTTATTCTGCTTTTTACGGCTTTTCCATACCCATGTGGAATTGGGAAAGCTGGAGGAAAAGGTGAATCGAATCGTGCAGGATATGGCATTGGAGGAGAGAAAAGAAAGAGAAAGGGAAAAGCATTTGGAAGTAGGGCAGGAGGATAGTAAATGAGTAATCTACTAAGCTTGTGGAAGGAGCATCCCGTATTTTTTGCGGGAGTGCATTTTCCTTAGTTTGATTTCCCTTGCCTTTGCAGCAGGCTTTTTCTTCTTTCTTTTTCGTAGGAAAATGAAGCTTGCCCAGATTTATTTTCTGAGCATGATGATTCTGGGTTCCCTGTATTCCTTTGTTTTAATGCCCTTATCCGCCCCGGATGAGGTTCTGCATTATGTCAGTGCCTATGCTCTGTCTTCGGAAATGCTGGGACAGGGGGGAAAGCTGTATGATAAAGATGGAAATCTTCGAATCCGGAAGGAGGATGAGGAGATTGATGACTGGACCGAGACGGGAAGCCGGAGGATGCTACGGTTTTCGGCATGCATATTGATCGAAAACAGGTGGAGGAAAGGCAGAAGGCCTCTTTTTGCCAAAAGAAAAGGGCTATGGCTTTACTCTGCAAAAACCGGTAAAGACCACTCCCTTAGCCTACTTTTTTTCCGGCACTGGGCTTTTTCCTTTGCAAGAATCCTATACGGCTCCCGCTTTTACTCTTTTTGTATTTCGGAAGGTTCTTTAACCTCCTGTTTTTCAGTATTTTAGGGAGTCTGGCCATAGAAAAAATTACCCCTATGGGTAAAGGAAATCCTTTTTTCCATAAGTCTTTTCCCCATGACCCTGGAGTTGATTTCTTCCCTGTCCTATGATGCCTATATCCTGGCCTTAAGCTTTCTTCTGTTTATCCTTGGTCTTCCAATACCAGTTTCGCGAGGAAAAAGCTGGGACTTAAGGAAATCCTATGGATTTGTCTGATTGCCATAGCACTTTCCCCCTGTAAGATGGTGTATTCCCTTCTGTTTTTGCTTTGTGTTATGGTTTCCTTTAAACGCTTTTCCTCCCCATGGCTGTATTTTATCGGTATTTTTGCCATCGGTTTATCTATCGTCTTACCCTTGTTGCTGGTGAATCTGGATGCCTTCAGCCGCTATGTCCGTCCTCAGGAGGATACGGTGAATCTTTCCAATATTGTAGGACAGGACGGGGGAATGGAAACCTATAACCGAAGAGAAATTCTGGCACAGCCGGATGTGTATTTAAAGATTCTGAGAAATACCTTTTTTTATCAAGGGAAAGGAGTACTGGTATACATTGATTGGCCGTCCTTTGGGACAGTTTGACAATCGTCTGTCTTTTCCGCTTCCCTTGGTGGTGCTTTTCAGCATTTGCCCCTTCCTGGCAGGTATTTTTGGAGAACGGGAGGAAATGCAGGGGAAGAAGCTTCATATTTTACAAAGAATCATTCTTTTCCTGATTCCTTTGGGATTAATCATTTTGATTTTTATCTTCCATGCTTTTTGCTTATACACCAAAAGCGTACGGACTATGTCTTAGGGGTACAGGGAAGATACTTTTTGCCGGTACTGCCCCTGTTTATCCTTTGCTTTATGCCAAGTAAGAGGGTGGGAAAGCAGGGAGAGAGGATCGTTTCTTTCGTCCTTTTCTTCCAGATTCTTGCGAATCTTTCATTTCTTTTATACACTTATATCAGTTTGTTTTTACACTAAACTCGAACTTTGATGGATACCGAATATCCTGAAGGAAGCATATCATCCTTCCTTTGGAGTATTCGAGATAAACGGAAAGGGAATAGCATGCGGGGATTTTTAACCCTTATCAAGATTTGTAAAGAAAAAAGAAAAATGATTGTGAGCCTGGCCTTTGCGGACTTTCGGAAGCGCTTTGTAGGCTCTTATTTCGGGGCGGTTTGGATGTTGATTCAGCCCTTGGTAACCATTGCGATTTATGCTTTTATCTTTGGTCCCTATGGCTTTAAATCCAGCCCTCCGGTGCCCAATGTTTCCTATACCACCTGGTTGATTCCCGGAATGGTGCCCTGGTTCTTCTTTTCGGAAGTGATGAATATGAATACGGGAATCTTACAGGAATATCAGTATCTGGTAAAAAAGGTGGTTTTCCCCTATTGAGCTCTTGCCGATTATTAAGTTAATCAGTTGCTCTTTGGTGCATCTTTTCTTCCTTCTGGTTATGTTTTTGTTTGCCCTGTTTAGTAGAGAACCTATTTTGATTACCTGGCCGCAGGTATTCTTTTATTCCTTTGCCACGGCATTTTTACGCCTTGGCTTTATCCTTCTTTACCTCTGCGGTTTCCGTCTTCTTTAAGGACATGCAGCAGATTGTGGGAATTGTCTTGCAGTTCGGAATCTGGATGACTCCGATAATGTATGATGAGACCCTCTTTACCGGGAAGGCTCCCATTGTTAAGTGGATTTTAAAGATAAACCCCATGTACTATATTGTGGCAGGCTACAGGGATTCCATGCTTACCGGCCACTGGTTCTTTGAAAGACCGGGCTTAAGCCTGTATTTCTGGGGAGTGACCACGGTTATGTTTTTTTATTCTCTAAGATTTTTTTCCGCTCTTTACGGCCTCATTTTTCCGATGTACTGTAAAAGCCTGTAACGAAACTTATTTTTTTACGGTCTGTTCCTGTAAGGGAGCACACAGTCTTTTATAGAGATAAAGGAGAGTTTATGCTTTTCAATGATTTTTGGTAGTAGTGGTTTTGGCTGTTTTCCTAAGCTTTGGCAGCCTGCGTCTTTTTCTATCCGAAAGATGGAAAAAGGGTGAAAAACAGGGATGCTTTAGTTCTCTCCATTGTGGGGGAAAATTACGGCAGATTTTAAAAAAATCTGCAAGGTGGAGCTTTCCGTGGATGGTTTAGATAGAATTCCGGAGAAGGAAGCGGTACTGTTTATCGGAAATCATCGCTCTTACTTTGATATTGTGGTGGCTTACAGCATTTTGCCCCGTCCCACCGGCTTTATTTCCAAGAAGGAAATTGCAAAAATCCCCAACATTGAATTATGGATGAGAGAGCTGCATTGTCTTTTTGGATAGGGAAAATTTAAAGCAAAAATCTTCAAGTGATTATTGAGGCTATTAAGCAGGTGAAGGCAGGCATTTCCATGTGGATCTACCGGAAGGAACCAGAACTAAGGGAGAGTCTGAGCTGGAGCTGGGAGAGTTTAAGGCAGGCTCCTTTTAAGATTGCGGAAAAAGAGCGGCTGTAAGATTGTTCCGGTGGCCATGATTAATACCAGAAGGATTATGGAAGAGGATTTTTCCCAGACTGCACAGCGCCAAGGTTTATGTGCAATTCGGAAAGCCCATAGATTTGTCAGAGCTTTCTGAAGAGGATAGAAAGAATATTGCGGAGTATACCATGGAACGGATTCGGGAGATGCTTGCGGAGCTGAAAGAGAAGGAAGCCAAGGAGCTTTCCGGAACGGTATAGCCGGAACAGTAAAGACGGAACAGTAAAGAGGATCAGTAAAGACGGAACAGTATAATCGGAATAGTAGAACAGTTCCGAATATCACAAGGCGAAAGCTATGGAATAAAGAGGAGGAAGGGTGTATGGATCTTTTGGAGATTCGAAAGGAATTGGATATATTGGATCGGGAGATTGTTCATCTTTTCGAAAAACGAATGGGTCTTGTGGAGGATGTGGCCAGATTCAAGCTTGATACCGGAAAGGCCGTTCTGGACAGCAAGAGGGAAAAAAGAAAAAGCTGCAGGTGGCAAGGAGCTACGTGGAGGACCCGAAGCTACAGGGAATCCATTACCGAGCTTTTTCAGGAAATGATGAGTATGTCCAGAAGAAAGCAAATCGGTATGCTTTTGGAACGGGGAAGGGGATTTTCCTCCGGTTTTCAAAAGCTGGGTTGTCTTCCTTTTTCAGGGAAAAGCCTGGTGTATCAGGGCGCGGAGGGAGCCTACTCCTATCTGGCGGGAAGAATTTTTTTCCAAAAGGAAAATATGATAGCCTGCACACATTTTCAGGAGGTGCTTTCGCTTTGGAAGAAGGAAGGGCGGACTATGCCATTCTGCCCATGGAAAAAACTCCACCTACGGCATGGTACAGGACAATTTCGACCTTTTGGCTAAGCATCCTAAAGCTTTTATGTGGTGCAGGAAATCGAATTTCCCGGTTTCCCATTGCCTGGCAACACTTCCTGGACAGTCTTTCTCCGACATCAAAAGAGTCTATTCCCATCCCCAGGCCCTGTCCCAGTGTGCAGACTTTTTTCAGAAGTATCCGGAAATACAGGGAATTCCCAGTTTAAATACAGCGATTGCCGCTAAGAATCTTATGGAGACCGGGGAAGAGGGCGCCGGAGTTCTATGCAGCAGGGAAGCGGCCTTAGAGTACGGTCTTTCGATTTTAGAGGAAAATCTCAGTAAAAAGAGAACACTACCCGCTTTTTCATTTTAGGAAAAAGAAGCGGTGTTTTCAAAAGGATGCCGGGAAGCTCAGTATCTCCTTTTCTCTTCCCCATGCAGTGGGAAGTCTGTACCATATCTTAGGGAACTTTTTGTTTAACGGACTGACCCTTACCATGATTCAGTCCAGACCGGTGGGGGACGGAGAGTTTTCTTACCGCTTCTATGTGGATTTTCTTGGGAATTTAGAGCAAAAGGAAGTGTTGAATGCCTTGAGCTGTTTACAGGAAGAGGGCGTTGATTTTAGAGTTTTAGGAAATTATCCTTCTAAAAGAGTTCAAAAGATAAAAAAATTTAGTTTTTCGGAACGAAAAATGCAAGAACTTAGAAAGTAGATAATCTTTCTTTTTTCGCAAATATCCAGTACACTATGACATATTGTGCTAAGGAGGTAGTATGCAGCAAATTAATATATTGGTAGTAGACGATGAGAAAGAGATTGCCGAGTTAGTGGAAATTTACTTGGTGTCTGACGGATATAAAGTATTTAAGGCATATAATGCGGAGGAAGGCTTACAGATTTTGTCTCAGGAAGAGATTCATCTGGTGCTTTTGGATGTGATGATGCCGGGAATGAACGGACTGGAGATGTGCCGTAAGATTCGGGAAAGCTCCAATATTCCCGTGATTATGCTGTCTGCAAAGTCCGAGGATTTGGACAAGATTGTAGGCTTAACCGGCGGGGCGGATGACTATGTGACCAAGCCCTTTAATCCTTTGGAGCTTACTGCCAGGGTAAAGTCTCAGTTAAGACGCTATACCCAGTTAAATCCCAATGCAGGTCCCAATTATGTGAATAATGAGATTCATATTCGGAATATGCTGATTAATAAGGACAATCATAAGGTATTGATTGACGATGAGGACATTAAGCTTACCCCCATCGAGTTCGATATTCTCTTCCTTTTGGCATCTCATCCCGGAAAAGTTTTCTCCACCGATGAGATTTTTGAAAAGGTTTGGAATGAAAAGGTGTATGAGGCCAACAATACGGTTATGGTACACATCCGTCGTCTGAGAGGAAAGATGAAAGAGGATCAGAGAGAGGACAAGATTATCACCACCGTTTGGGGCGTTGGCTATAAGATTGAAAAGTAGGGGTCTTGGCGTTGAAGAAGACGAGTTTACCCCACCATTTCGGTCGGGGCTATTTCATGCAACTGTTGGTTCATGTGGGAATTTCCGCCCTTTTTACAGCGGTTATCGAATGTTTTTTGGTTTTAAATATCGGCTCCTACACCAATTACCTGGTGCAAATCGGAAATGACAATCCCCTTGTACAACGCTTTTGCCTTTGTCAGCACTGTCAGTATTTTACTTTTTTTGTGCTGGTGGGGATTTTGATTTTTACCATCATTTTCCTCTTTCTGCAAAAGAAAAACCGCAAGAGATATTGAGACTCTGGCGCAGGGGGTAAAGCAGATTTCCGCCGGGGATTTTCATACGGATATTGCCATTTCCGGAGAAGGAGAGCTGGCGCATATTGCGGAAAGCATTCGTCTTATGGAAGAGGAGCTGTCCTCCCATATTGAACGGGAGAGGGAAAAACGAACAGTCTAAAAACAGACCTGATTACCAATATTGCCCATGATTTAAGAACCCCCTCACCTCTATTTTTGGGCTATCTGGACTTGCTTCGAAACAGCCAGATGGTTCCGGAGGAAAATGAAAAACATTATATTGAAATCGTATATAACAAAGCTCTCCGTTTACAAAAACTAATCGAAGAGCTTTTTGGCTTTACAAAAATTATCCTACGGGAAGCTGAACATGAATATCAGCACCCTGGATTTGGTTCAACTTTTGTCCCAGCTGGTGGAGGAAAGCTATCCGAATTTTGAGAAAAATAATCTCTCCTATGACTTTTCCGCCAATGTAAAATCGCTTTTTATCGAAGGAGATGGGGACCTTTTGGCCAGACTTTTTGATAACTTAATCAGCAATGCCATCAAATACGGAGCCGAAGGAAAGCGGGTGCTGATTCGACTTCGTAAGGAAAAAGGAAGAGGTGATGGTACAGGTCTTAAACTTCGGTTATGTGATTCCGGAAAAGGAACTGCCGTTGATTTTTGATAAATTCTACCGCGTGGAGCATTCCCGTTCCCTAAGCACGGGAGGAACCGGCTTGGGACTTGCCATTGTAAAGAATATCGTGGACATGCATCATGGAAATATTACGGTGCAGTCGGATATGGGAGGAACCCGCTTTTAACGTGACTCTTCCCCTGAAATATACGGAGGAAGCAAAAAGCTTTGCGGAGAGACCTGCCCAGGGAAGAAAGAAACAGTAGAGGAACTGAGAGCGGAGAAGAAAAAAATGAGGGCAGGTCTGAAAGAAGAGTAGAGAAAAAGCCTGAAAGAAGGCCGGAAAAGAAGAATCGAAAGAAGGATAGAAAGTAGGGAGAAATGGGAAAGAAGGCGTTGATTTTTGTATTTCTCTTCTTCCTTTTCCTCATGGGAAAAGAGGGAAGAGCGGAAAATCTGAATTTAAGCTACCAGTACGGAATACAAAATACGGCGAAGTCCGGGAGAAGTCTGCCCTTTTTTCTTACAGTGGAGAATACGGAGGAACAGGTTTTTCCGGTAATTTAAAGGTTTTATTTGCGGAATCCAACCAGAGTATCGTGGAATATTCCTACCCAATTGTGGTGGAAGGCAACAATAAAAAGGAGCTTGTTAAAGAACCTGAGTCTTCCCACCGGTGTGAATCAGATGCTTATCAGCATTGAGAATAAGCAGGGAGAGCAAATCAACAGCCAAAGAGTGGGACTGGATATTTCAGGGAACCGATGCGGAGCTTTTTGTGGGGATTCTTTCCGAAAAGGGAGAGGGAATCGGTTATCTGCACAATGCCAGAATCAATAACGGACTTCTGGAAAGCAGAACTTTTGCATTTCAACCGGAGTCCTTTCCCAAGGAAGAGTCGGTGCTTTCCCTTTTTGGATTTATTGATTATTCAGGGACATTTCCTTTTCCGCCCTGTCCAAGGAACAGGAAAATTTCATCAATTCCTATATTGAACAGGGGGGTGTGGTCTTATTTTCTCTTTCCGGAACAAGAGGAAGAGAAACCCTGGGGGACAATTATTCCGCCTTACTGGAAAAGGAATTGGATTTTCGGGAAAGACCTCTGCATCTTGGTACAGAGGGGGACTTGGCCCAAGAGAGTACCGTATCGGTTTTCAGCTCTCCCGTACAATTCAGGGGAGGAAGAGAGGGATTGTTTTCGGAAAATCAGCCCTACCTTTCCGTGCTTCCCAAGGGGAACGGCTTACTGGCTGTTTTGGGCTATGACTTATCCGAAGTGGAGCGTTATGCCACGGAAGACAGCTCTTATGTAGGCAGACTGCTCCTTGCCCTCTATGGGCAAAATCGTTTGGATAACCTGTCCATATCCGCATCGGAGAAAAGCTTAAAGCAGTACTGGGATTTAGAGGAGCTGATGAATCTTTCCGATTTAAGTAAGCTCCCCTCCCTGGCCTTATATTTTGCCATTCTCTTTCCCAGCCTGATTTTTCTGGGACCGGGGCTTTATCTTTTGATGCGTTCTCAGGGCAATTTAAAATACTATCGTTTGAGTATTCTGCTGTTTTCCCTCTTTTTGGGGGTAATTGTCTGGTCCCTGGGGATGGGAACCCGTTTTAACGGAAGCTTTCTGTCTTACCTGAAGCTTTCGCAAATTACGGAAGACACGGTGGAAGAACAGAACTACATTAATTTGCGTTCTCCCAATGAAAACAATATCAGTCTTTCCGTAAAGCCCGAATATACCGTGAATCCCATTGTAAAGGGAATGGATTTTACCGGAGATCTTACCGAACTTTTGCAAAAGGAAGATTTGCATCGGATGGATATTCGTAGAGACAGAGAGGAGTCTTTGATTCATATCATCAAGAGTGACGCCTTTGCCCCTCATTATTTTAATATCAATAAAAAATCCGCAAATGCCAAGGGAGATATTCAAGGCACCATCCATTATTATCAGGGAAAGATTAGCGGAAAACTGAAAAATACCACGGAATACACCTTCTATGACAGCTTTTTCTATATTTTCGGCAGGATGGTGAAGTGCGGAAAATGGGAGAGCGGGGCGGAAATAGACCTGTCTACCCTGGAGAGCATAGCCATACCTGTGGGAGATTATGAGTACAGCAGCAATCTGATCAGTAGCGGAAACGGAAAGAACTTTCTTCGGTATATTTTAAGTGAAAGGTTGCACGGCTATTTTTCCGATGCCCGATTCTTCGGCTTTATCCGGGAGGAGCAGTTGGGCTTTACGGCAGAAAAAAATATCGAAAAATACGGTGTACATATTCTTACCCAGTCTGTGGCTTTGGATCGGAAGGAAGGAGACAGCATAGAGTATTGTGCCCTTTCCAGAGACCCTGTGGTGTCCAGCGGAGAATACGATTTACAGACCAATACCATGAATCCCATGATTCCCTTGGAAATTCATTACCCCCTGGGAGAGGAGCAGAATATTGAAGGTATCCGTTTTGAAAAGATAGAGCTGGAGGATGGAAAGCTCTTGCAGAATTTTCAGGGAAATATGGCTCTTTACAATTATCAGACAGGAGGCTATGACCTGCTTCCTTCCAAGGACGGAACCCTGGAAGGAGAGAAGCTCACTCCCTATTTAAGCGAGAAGAAGGAGCTGAATATCCGCTTTGTACCGAAGGAAAGCAATGTTTCTCCTCAAATCAGGCAGTACCTGCCTCAGATTTATGTTGTGGCAAAGGAGGAAGCATGATTCAATTCCAAAATGTAAAAAAGCTATGGCGGCATCAAGGTGATTGAAGACTTCTCCTTAGAGGTTTCGACGATCAGATTTTTGGCCTGCTGGGACTTCCGGATACCGGGAAAATCCACTCTTGTGAATCTGCTTATGGGGCTTTATCCCTGGATAGCGGTCATATTTTTATTGATGATATGGAGGCAGGCTCAGGACTGCGGAGACTTAAGCGAAGGCTGGGCTATGTGCCCAATATTCCGGGAGTTTATCCCCAGATGCGGGTGGGAGAATACCTTGCGTTTTTTGCCTCCTGTTACTCTATGGAGGAAAGCCGTATTCGAGGAAGAATTCGACTGCTTCTGGAAATGTCCGGTCTTCTGGCCTGGGAGGACAGTGCCATGGAGCTTTTGCCCAAGGCAGCCTTACAGAAGCTTTCCTTCGTTCGAGCCATTCTGCACGATCCCCAAAGATTCTGATTATTGATGAGGCTTTGGCAGGATTGGATCCCAAGAACACTGGAAGAAATCAAAACCATGCTGTTGGATTATCAAAGTCAGGGAAAAAGCATTTTCATGACAGGCTCTTCCTTGGGAGAGGTGTCGGACTTTTGCACCCATCTGGGCTTTTTGCATCAGGGGAAAATGATTCGGAGCGGATCGGTGTCACAGATTACCCGGGAGCTCAGCATGCAAAACCCCATTATTATACAAGTGCAGGGAAGAGTACAGGACTTATGCAGGCTTTGAAAAAATGAGCCCAAGGTCAAGTCTATCAGCCTTCGGGAAAAATGAAATCCGGGTTGGCTTTTTCGGGAAAGCCGGGAGGAAGAGGCCGAGCTTTTTACAAAATATAGTAGAAAGCGGAATTAAGCTTTATTCCTTCTATAGAGAACAGGGAAGTATCGAGGGCGTATTGTTTCAAAAATCTCAAGAGGAAAGGAGTCTTTTGTCCTATGAAAGAGAATCCGATATGGAGTAAGGACAGTTTGCTGGGAAACCGAAGTTTGTTTCTTCCTATGCTGATTTTCTTTACCAATCTTTTGCTCTTTGTGCTTTTATTCGGAAATCTCTATTATATTTCTCTAAACGCACAGCAGACGGGGGAAATTCGTTACGCCATGTTTAACCGCTTTTTATTATTATGTAGGCGGCGGTCTTTTCGTTTTTCTTCTGCTTTTGGCTCCCGCCCTAAGCGCTTCCAGCATTACCCAGGAAAGAGAGCAAAATAACTTGGCCCTGCTTTTGTGTACGGATTGTACGGAAAAGACCATACTACAGGGAAAGCTCATAGCCTATATGTCCACCCATCTGACGCTGCTGTCCTCCACCGTCCCCTTTTTGGCGACTCTTATATATTTATGGAGGAATTTCCGGCAGTTTAGTGCTTTTGTATTTTTTCTTTTATATTTTTTTCCGCCCTGTATTGCACGGCTCTCGGTATCTTTTGCAGTTGCTCTGGGAAAGAATACGGCTTATTCCACAGCACTGAGCTATGTACTGGAATTTATCAGCTTTTTGTTTGTTTTCTACGAACTTTACTGGTGTAAAACCAAGGGATATTTTTTTCTACGGTCTGATCCTGGCATTTCTGTTTTTATCCTCTTTCAGCTTTGAGCTTTTTAGGAATAGGGAAAAAATATCTAAGAGGTTTACAAACAAATTGAACTAGGATATTCTGTAGGAAGTTTAAAAGGAAGAGGGGAAACTATGTTTTCAACGGTAATGATCGGTATAGCGGGAGGTTCCGGTTCGGGAAAATCCACCTTTACCAAGAGAATCAAAGAATGCTTTCCGGAGGAAGTGGCAGTTCTCTACCACGACAATTATTATAAGTCCAATGACGGAGTGCCTTTCGCTATACGGCAAAAAGGCCAATTATGACCATCCGGATGCCTTTGAAACGGATGCTTTGATTAAGCATTTGAAGGCTTTAAGAAGGGGAGAAAGTATTTCCTCTCCCACCTATGATTTCAGCACCCATAACAGAACCGATCAGTGCTTTGTGGTAGAACCGAAGAGAATTATCCTGGTGGAGGGTATCTTGGTGCTGGAGAATCCGGAGTTACGCTCCCTTTTTGATATAAAGATTTATGTGGAAGCGGATGCGGACGAAAGAATTATTAGGCGAATTATTCGAGATGTGAAGGAAAGAGGTCGTCAGGTAGAGGATATTTCCGAACAGTATTTAAACACGGTAAAGCCTATGCATTATCTTTATGTGGAGCCTACCAGAGCCAAGGCGGATATCGTGATGAATTCCGGAATGAATGATGTTGCCTTTGATCTGATGAAGACAAAGATTGAAAGCTTATTGCAGAATGAGTAGTAAAGGAGAAAATATGGTTTATCAATCCACACGCGGAGGAGAAGAAAATGTAAGTCCTTCTTTAGCCATTGTGCAGGGACTGGCAAAGGACGGGGGACTTTTTGTACCAAAGGAAATGCCGAAGCTGGAGAAAGTCTTTAGAAGACTATGCTGACTTATCCTATCAGGATCTGGCTTATGAAATCATGAAGCTTTATCTTACGGATTTTACGGAGGAGGAATTACGTTACTGCATTAATTCTGCCTATGATGATAAGTTTTCTACAAAGGAAATTGCCCCTGTAGTAAAAAAGGGAGACAGCTACTATCTGGAGCTCTTCCACGGAAGAACCCTGGCCTTCAAGGATATGGCACTGTCCATTCTTCCTTACCTTATGAAGGTAAGCTGTAAAAAGAATCAGATTCAGGAGAAGATTGTGATTCTCACCGCCACCTCCGGAGATACCGGAAAGGCTGCCATGGAAGGCTTTTGTGATGTGGATGGGCTGTGAGATTATTGTCTTCTATCCGAAGGACGGAGTTTCTCCCTTCCAGGAGCGGCAGATGCGGGCTCAGAAGGGACAGAACACCCATGTGGCGGCTATTCTTGGAAACTTTGATGATGCCCAGAGCGGAGTAAAGAAGATTTTCTCCGATAAAGCCTATCAGGAGAAGCTGCTGGATAAGGGCTATAGACTTTCTTCCGCTAACTCCATTAATATCGGTCGTCTGGTTCCCCAGATTGTTTACTATGTATATGCCTACTGTCGTTTGCTGAAAAAGCGGAGAGCTGAAGGCGGAGAGAGCTTGAACGTTTCCGTACCTACCGGAAATTTTCGGAAATATTTTGGCAGCTTATTGTACAAAGCGTATGGGACTTCCTTTAGGCAAGCTTCTCTGTGCTTCCAACGACAACAAGGTCTTAACAGACTTTTTCCGTACGGGAATTTACGATAAGAACCGTCCCTTCCATGTAACCACCTCTCCTTCTATGGATATTTTGATTTCCTCCAATCTGGAAAGACTCCTGTATTTTGCCGGAGAAAATGCTGAAGAATGTAAGAAGCTGATGGAAGAGCTGAAGGATAAGGGAAAATATCGGATTTCAGAAGCTATGGAGAAGGAGCTTAAGGACTTTTACAGTGGCTACGGAAAAGAAGCGGAAGGCAGTCACAGCATTTTCCAGACCTATAAGGAAACAGGCTATGTTCTGGATCCCCATACCGCAGTAGCCAAGGTAGTTGCAGACCACTACGCCTATGAGCAGGGAAGACGGGACAAGTGTCTTGTGGTTTCTACAGCCAGTCCGTATAAGTTCTCCCAGACTGTTTTAAAGGCCTTAAAGGAGCCTGTACCAAAGGATGTATTTGAAGGCATCGAAGCTTTGGAAAAGCTTTGGAAGGAGCCTATTCCCGCTCCGGTCAAAGAAGTGGAGGAGGGAGAAATTCGCCACAGCACCGTATGCTCAGTAGAGGATATGGAGGCAACGGTTTCACATTTCTTGCTTTCCTAGGCTTTAAAAATGTGTTACACTCTCCCCGTAGTTTAGGGTGAGATTTATAATTATGAATGTTCTTTACTAAAAAGGAGGATCAATATGTTAGTTAATGCAAAGGAAATGTTGGATAAAGCGCTGGCTTCCCATTACGCCGTTCCTCAGTTTAATATCAATAACCTGGAGTGGACCAAGTCCATTCTCCTGGCTTGTGAAGAGACCAAGTCTCCCGTAATCCTTGGTGTATCCGAGGGTGCAGGAAAGTATATGACAGGCTTTGAGACTGTTTCCGCTATGGTTAAGGCTATGGACAAGAGCCTTGGCATTACCGTTCCGTAGCTCTTCATTTTGGATCACGGCTCCTATGACGGATGCTATTCCTGCATCAAGGCCAGGCTTCACTTCCATCATGTTTGACGGCTCTCATTTCAATATTGAGGAAAATGTTGAGAAGACCAAGGAATTGGTAGCGGCTGCTCATAAGGCAGGTCTTTCCATTGAAGCTGAGGTAGGTTCCATCGGCGGAGAAGAAGACGGTGTTGTAGGTATGGGAGAGTGTGCAGATCCCTGCTGAATGTAAGAAGATTGCAGATTTAGGCATCGACTTCCTGGCTGCAGGAATCGGAAATATCCACGGTGTTTATCCCACCTGATTGGAAGGGACTTTCCTTCGATACTCTTGCAGCAATCAAGGAGCAGATCGGAGAGAAGATGCCATTGGTACTTCATGGCGGTTCTGGAATTCCCTAAGGAGATGATTCAGAAAGCAATTTCTCTCGGGTGTTGCAAAGATTAATGTAAATACAGAGCTTCAGCTTGTATTTGCTGCAGCTACCAGAAAAATATATTGAAGCAGGTTCCGATCAGAAAGAGTAAGGGATTTGACCCGAGAAAGCTCTTAAAGCCGGGTGCAGATGCAATCATTGAAGAATGTAAAGGCAAAAGATTGAGTTATTCGGTTGTGCTAATAAAAGCATAAGAGGAAGAAGGGCTGTAAAAATCAAAATAGTTTTCTAGCAATATAGGGTCTAAATTTGGGGCACGCTCTCGCTAGCTTCGCCACGTAGGATACTAAGCGAAAAACTTCGATTCTCTTGTTTTTCGCAAGTACCGACAGGGCTCAGACTACCCTCATTTGAGACCTATATTGCCGAAAATCTATTTATTATTTTGATTTTTACAGTCCTTTTGCATTTAAAAAGAGGAATCGTTTGGTAAAGCAATCAGTAAAGGGTAATATGCGGACTGGAAACGGGATGAGAAATTTTTCCAAAAATGTATTTCATGACGGTGTAATGCGGGAGCGTTTACCGAAAAAATGTATACCAGAAGCTGAAGAAAAGTATGCAGGAGGGCTATGCTTTAAGCCCCTGACTTAGCAGATGCAGTGGCTCAGGGAATGAAGGAATGGGCTATTGAGCAGGGAGCTACCCACTATACTCACTGGTTCCAGCCCTTATCCGGCATTACTGCGGAAAAAGCATGAGGCCTTTTTAAGTCCCTGTGGGAGAAGGGAAAGGTGATGCTGGAATTTTTCCGGAAAAGAGCTGGTGCGTTCCGAGGCGGATGCCTCTTCCTTTCCTCCGGCGGTTTAAGAGCTACCTTCGAAGCCAGAGGCTATACGGTGTGGGATTGTACCAGTCCCGCTTTCCTGAGAAAGGACGGAGAGACCACAACCCTCTGCATTCCTACAGCCTTTTTGCTCCTATACCGGAGAGGCACTGGACAAAAGACTCTCTTCTCCGTTCCATGGAGGCGATTAATCGGGAGGCTTTACGACTCCTCCGTCTTTTCGGAAATCAGAGCAGCCGCTCCGTTAAGGCGACTGTTGGCGCTGAGCAGGAGTATTTCCTGGTAGACCGGGAAAAATACCTTAGAAGAAAAGATCTGGTTTACACCGGAAGAACCCTTTTCGGCAGAATGCCGGCAAAGGGACAGGAGCTGGATGACCATTATTATGGTGTCATTCGAAAGAGAATTGCCGCCTTTATGGGGGATATGGATCAAGAGCTTTGGGCTTTAGGGGTTCCTGTAAAGACCGAGCACAATGAGGTGGCTCCTGCCCAGCATGAGATGGCGCCCATGTTTGAGGAAGCCAATTTAGCGGTGGATCACAATCAGCTGGTAATGGAAAATCTAAAGAAGGTGGCTTCTCGTCATGGTTTGGAGTGCCTTCTTCATGAAAAGCCCTTCGAAGGCATTAACGGTTCCGGAAAGCATAACAACTGGTCCTTGTCCACCGATGACGGCATTAATCTGATGAATCCGGGAGAAACACCCCATGAGAAATGTGCAGTTTCTTCTGGTTTTTGGCCTGTGTTTTAGCTGCTGTGGATAACCATGCGGATTTACTGAGGATGTCTGCGGCCAATGTGGGAAATGACCATAGACTTGGGGCGGATGAGGCACCTCCCGCCATTATTTCCTGCTTTTTGGGTAGCCAGCTGGAAGAGGTGGTAGCCCAGCTCATCGGAACAGGCTATGCTACAGAAATCCACAAAGGGAGAGCATATCAATACCGGTGTACGTTCTCTTCCGGATGTGGCAAGAGATGATACGGACAGAAACAGAACCTCGCCCTTTGCCTTTACCGGAAACAAGTTTGAGTTTCGTATGGTGGGTTCCTCCGATTCTATTGCCGGTGCCAACATTATCCTGAACACCATTACGGCGGAGCAGTTTAAGCTGGCAGCGGATTTTCTGGAACAGCAGGAAGACTTTTTGAAACGGCGGTACATGATTATCTGAAGAAGCTCTTAAGAGAGCATGAGCGGATTATTTTTCAATGGGAAACGGCTACGGAAAGGAATGGGTAGAGGAGGCGAAGAGACGAGGTCTTCCCAATCATCCATCTATGGTGGATGCCATCTCTGCCTTGACCACGAAGAAGTCCATCGATTTATTCTCCTCCTTCGGCATCTATACGGAGACGGAGCTTAGAAGCCGAGAGCTGGTGGAGTACGAACATTACAGTAAGGTGATTTCCATTGAGGGAAGAGCCATGGTGAATATTTCCGGAAAACAGATTATTCCGGCAGCGATTCGCTTTGTACAAAACTTGGCGGAATCCTTAAATGCCGTTAAGGCTGCTTCTCCGAAGGCCAGCACCTATGCCCAGGAAAAGCTGTTAAACCGGGCCTCTCAGTATTTGGAGGATATGGAAAAGGCCAGAGAAAAGCTTCTGCAGCATTTGGAAGAGGCTGCGGAGGTTTCTGAGGAGAAGGAAAAAGCCTTTTTCTTCCATAAGGTGATTACCAAGGATATGGCGGAGCTGCGAGAGCCGGCAGATTTACTGGAGACCATCATGGACAAGAGCCTATGGCCTTTCCCAAGCTATGGAGACCTTTTATACGAAGTTTCCGAAATTTAAGAATCAGACCGATCGTTTGCTCATAAAATCATGTTTTGATCTTTTGACAGCCCCTTATGAATAAAAATAAATTTCAATAAATCGTAAAGTAGTACAGGAGAAAATTTTCTCTTTTTCTATTATAATGTTCATAATATGACGATATATAATTATAATGAACGTTGCTGCCTGGCATAGAAGAGGAGAAAAAATGAATTCCTGTACTATTTTATTGAGAAATATGATGGAGCATCCGGAGTACAGCCAAAGACAATGGGCTGAGGAAACAGGGATGTCCCTGGGAAAGGTGAATCAGTGTATCAAGCACTGGGAAGAAGAGGGCTATCTGGAAAAGCAGGAAGGTAAAGGAGAGAAGCGGAACCTCACGGAAAAAGGAAAGGCCTTTTTACAGGAGCACAAGGTGGATGCGGCACTGATTTTGGCTGCAGGCTTCGGCTCCCGCTTTGTTCCTCTAACCTATGAATGTCCCAAGGGACTGCTGGAGGTTTTTGGAGAAAGAATGATTGAGCGACAGATTAAGCAGCTCCATGAGGTGGGGATTAAGGATATCACCATCGTGGTAGGATATTTGAAGGAGAAGTTTGACTACCTTGTGGATGCTTATGGCGTGAAGCTTTTATATAATCCGGAGTATTCTACGAAGAATACCATCGGAACCCTGTATCATGCCCGAAAGGCGGTGGAGGGGAAAAACTTTTATATTCTTTCTTCCGACAACTGGATGAGGGAAAATATGTATCACAGCATTGAACCCCTATCCTGGTATGCGGCAAGCTACATGGCAGGAGAGACCAAGGAGTGGGTTTTAGACTGCGGAAAGGACGGACAGATTAAAAAGAGTGGAGGTAGGTGGAGAAGATGCCTACTGTATGTACGGTCCGGTGTTCCTGAAGAAGGAATTTTTCTCGGCTCTTCGCCCCTATATAGAGGAATACTACCATAGACCGGGGACGGAGGATTATTACTGGGAGGATGTGCTCCGTTTAGAGTTAAAGCATTTGCCCCCAATCTATCGAAATGAGCAAAAGGACGGACAGATTTATGAATTTGAAAATTTAGAAGAGCTGCGTCTTTTTGATGAAAAGTACAATGACCATTCCGGCTCGAAAGCCATGGAGCTGATTTCTTCGGTTTTTCGGATTCCGGAGCGGGACATTGTGAAGCTTCGTTGCTAAAAGGCGGGAATGACCAATAAATCCTTCCTTTTCAGCATCCATGAGGAAAGTGAAAATAAAGACTATGCCGGAAAGGATTTCATTTGCCGAATCCCCGGAGTGGGAACCGGCAAGCTGATTAACAGAAGAGAAGAGGAGGAAATTTACAGCATTGTAAAAGATCTGGAGATTACAGAGGAGCTTCTGTACTTTAATCCGGAAAACGGCTATAAGATTTCCCGCTACTATGAGGAAGCCAGAAATGCAGACTTTTCCAAACAAGAGGAAAGAAGAGCCTGTATGAAGCTTTTTGTTAAAAGCTGCACGAAGGAAAAAGAAGTGAATCACGCCTTTTCCCTGGGGGAAAAAATACAATATTACGAAGATATCTGCCTGGAAGGAGGCGGAGAAATCCCCTATCAGGACTATGGAAAAATCAAAGAAGGGATGAAAAGGATGCTTCAGTTTACGGAAGGAACGAACCCACCCCTTTGCCTCTGCCATATCGATGCGGTGCAGGATAATTTTATCTTCACAAAAGAAGGCGTGAAGATGATTGACTGGGAGTACGCAGGCATGGCAGATCCCTTGCTGGATATCGCCATGGGAGCAATCTACTCCTATATGGATTTTGAAGAAGCAAAGCAATTTTTAAAAGATTATCTGCAGGTGGCGAAGGCGGAAGGAGAAGAAAAACCGCTGATTCTGAGCAGAAGAACAGAAGCGGATTTGGAAAAACTACTGATTGCCTATATGGGATTATCAGGACTGTTATGGAGCCTGTGGTGTGCTTATAAGATGAGAAAAGGACAAGAATTTGGAGAATACAGTCTGAAAATGCTTAGATACTTCAAGGATGCCAAGAAAGATTTTTGGGGAATTTAGAACCGGAATCGTTTTTAGATTTGAAAGAATTTGAAAGCCATGAGCCTAAACTTGTCTATACGTCTAATCTCAAAAAGCTTAGCTATTAGTCATAAGGCTACAAAGTGTTTACAAAGCCATAAGACTAAAAAGTGGCGAAGCCACTTTTATAAAAAGCAGCCGATGCAGATTTTTGCTCATAAGCTAGCTTATGGACAAAAATCTGTATCGAGTTGCTTTCTAACATTCCTACGGAATGCGTGAGGCTTATGAGCGTGCAGCCACGAATAGCGAAATAGAGCTTATTATGGCGTACAGCCAACGCAGGCTTAAACGTATATAATTCATGAGTTTATAAGCTGCACAGGCTCAAAAGAGTACTGCCTACTCATTCTTATAACGCCTATCCAAATCGCCGATAAGAATAAGAACAATTCTTTTATACTATTTTCACTTTTTATTCTCCATAAAATAGTATAAAAATAATTCTATTGCTAAAAAAATATCAAAAATTCAAGGAGGAATCCCATGGCAAAAAAACAATACTAGTAGGAGCTAACCACGCAGGAACAGCCTGCGCAAACACCATTCTGTCCTATCCCAATCAGGAGCTTACCATTTATGATCAGAAACAGCAACATATCCTTTTTAGGGATGTGGAATGGCTCTTTGGATCGGAGAGCAGATTCATTCCGGAGACGGCCTGTTCTACGCAAAGCCTCAGGACTTCCTGACAAAGGGAGCAAAGGTAAACATGGAGTCTCAGGTACTTTCCGTGGATTATGACAAGAAGACCGTTAAGGTACAGCTTAAGGACGGACAGGTGATTGAAGATCACTACGACAACTTGGTTTTTGCTACAGGATCCATCCCCAACAGAATCCCGGTAAAAGGCTTTGATTTAGAGAATGTGCAGATGGTAAAGCTTTACCAGAACGCTGCAGAGGTTATCGAAAAAGCTGAAGAACAAGGGCGAGTTCAAGAAGGTATGTGTCCTGGAGGAGGCTATATCGGTGTGGAGCTTGCGGGAAGCCTTCCAGCGTCTTGGCTTGGAAGTAACCTTGATCGATATGGTGGATCGTATCCTTGCAGGATATTTTGATGCTCCCTTCTCCGATGAGTTAAAGAACAGAATGGAAGAGCACGGCATTAAGCTTGCTTTAGGGGAGAAGGTAGAAGAGTTCTTAGGAGAAGGTAAGGTATCCGTGTTAAGACCGATAAGGGGTGTATATGATGCGGATATGGTAATCTGTGCTGTGGGCTTCAGACCGAATGCAAGTCTGGGAGCGGACCACTTAAAGCTGTATCAAAACGGCGCTTATCTGGTAAACAGAAAGCAGCAGACCAGCGATCCTTCCGTTTATGCCATCGGAGACTGTGCAAGCCTTTATGACAATGCAAGAGGCAGAGAAAAATTATATCGCTTTGGCGACCAATGCGGTACGCTCCGGCGTTGTAGCAGGCCATAACATCTGCGGAACTCCTGTAGAAAGCTTAGGCGTTCAGGGCTCCAGTGCTTTAGGGCATCTACGGCTACAAGCTGGCTTGTACCGGACTTTCCTTAGCGGCAGCGGAGAGAAGGCATGGACGTATCCTACGAGGATTACGAGGATACCCAGTTCCCTGCCTTCATGGAAGTGGAGAATCCAAAGGTGAAGATTCGTATTGTTTACAAGAAGGATGATAAAAAGATTGTGGGTTGCCAGTTAGGGCTCCAGCTACGATGCAACCGCCATCATTCATTTCTTCTCTCTGGCTATTCAGAAGGGACTGACCATGCCGGAGCTTCCTTGGTGGATCTCTTCTTTATGCCTCACTTCAATCAGCCCTATAACTATGTCACCAGAACAGGATTGAACTGGCTGAATAAGGAATTAGGCTTAAAGAGCTAAGAAACATCCTTAAAAAACGGAAAAAAATTCTTATAATTGTTAAGGAAAAAGTAAGAGCTTAGTATAGAAATTTGAAAGCTTGCTATGCTATAGTTTAGAAAAAGACGAAAAATAGGCAGTTTTCTATAGGAGAGCTGCCTTTTTCATAGACTTATATAGAATCCGTTTTAAAGGGAGGAAGATTATGAAACTGGGAAAGAAATTCGGCATAAAAGCTTTGGCACTTGGGCTCTGTGTAGCCAGCCTTTCGCTGACAGCCTTTGCGGCGGGATGGGGACAGCAGGACGGAAAGTATTACTTTGTGGATCCTAAGACCAATCAGAAGGTTAGCGGAAAGTGGATTCATACATCTTCCGGATATTATTACATTGGAGCCGATACCTATATGGTAACCGGCTGGAAGAAGATTAATAACTCCTGGCATTATTTTCGTCCGTCAGGGTCTTATGGTAACCGGTTGGAGAGAGATTGATAAGCAGTGGTATTACTTAAAGACAGACGGTACCATGCAGACCGGCTGGTTGAAGCTGCAGAAGGATGGAAAGGACGTTTGGTACTATCTGAAGGCTTCCGGTGTTATGGCCAAGGGATGGAGAAAGATTTCCGATAAATGGTATTATTTCCGTCAGGAAGACGGCTCTTTGGTTATGGGACAGTGGCAGAAGATTTCCGATAAGTGGTATTATTTCGGAAATGACGGTGCTATGCAGACCGGCTGGCTACAATTAAACGGAACTTACTATTATCTTTCCTCAAGCAATGGTAATATGGAAACGGGCTGGAAGACGGACACCGACGGCAATAAGTATTATTTGGATCCTTCTAACGGAAAGATGGCTAGAGCTTGGACCAAGATTGAGAACGTTTGGTACTATTTCCAGGATAACGGTAAGATGGTGAAGGGATGGCTGAAAGAGAAGAGCCATTACTACTATTTACAGGACGGAAAGATGCTCAGCAATACCACCGTTAATCTGGAGGGAAGGGACTTTAGCTTTAATGAGCACGGTGTTTGCACCTCCGATATTTCCAATGTAACGGCTACCGAAGCCAATGCAATTCGACAATACCAACAATACCAATAACAATAACAACAATAATAACAACAATAATGTAGGTCCCAGCGGAACCGGCAGCAATACTCCGGGAGGCGACAGTAATAGCCAAAGCAGTCCTGCAAACGGAGACGGCCCCAGCAGTAACGGCCCCGGTGGAAGCAATTCCTCTTCCTATACTCCCGGCGGTGCTCAGGGACAGGGAACCATTCAGGAAGGCAATACCCAGGGACCACAGTAATATAGAATTGCTGGGAGTGCAATAGGGCTTTTTGTCCGGAATTCTCTATAGAATTTTTGATAAGTGCTTTAGCACAGGTTTTGCAGTAAAAAAATCAAAATAAGAAATAATACTTCTAAAGAATAGGTCTGAAAGATGGGGATTCGAACACCCCTGTTTTTCAGACCTATATTATATAGAGGCTTTTTACAGAGCTAAGCTTTTATACAGAATTAAGCTTTTATACAGAACTAAGGTTTGTAGAACTAAGGTTAATAAAAAATTACGCCTGTATTTTGCCGCAAAACAAGGAACTTATGCTAAAATATGGCAAGAAATTTACTCGTCAGGAATCGGTTTATTGTTTCTTAGAGAGGAGTAGTCATGATAGAGGACTATTTAGAAGCCAAAAAATTAGGAGACAGAGCCTATAGAAATGCCCTTTTGACGGGGCAGTATCCTTATTTGGAAGCTTTGGATGATAAATTAAAGGAAGAAGAAATCCAGGGAGAACCGCCTTGGTGTCTTGGAGATACCCTTGGAAGATATTGTAGGAACCAAAAACCACCGGAAGACAGCAGGCCTTTGCCAAGAATTTCATGCCGATTTTAGGGGCAAAAACGGAATTTGCCTTTAAATGGTCGGCTCTTTATGATTCTGTCAAGGAAGAGGGCGTTCGGGAGCCTATCTTGGTTTATGAATACATGTATAAATTCTATGTGCAGGAGGGAAACAAGAGAGTTTCCGTCAGCCGCTTTAATGATGCGGTTTCCATTCCCGCTACAGTAATACGTATATTACCTAAGCGTACGGAGGAACGGGAAAATAAGCTGTATTATGAATTTGTGGATTTTTATAAATGTACCGGAATCTATAGAATTCGTTTTTCCGAGCTGGGAGCCTATGACCGGCTTTGTCAGGTAATGGGGAAAAAACCCGGAGAGCTTTGGGAAGAGGAGCTTTGCCGAGACCTTCGGGCGGCCTATTCCCGTTTTGCGGAGCTTTATATGCAAATGGGCGGAGGAAAGCTGGGAAATACCATCGGAGATGCTTTCTATGTTTATCTTACCGTCTTCGGGATGGAATCTATTTTGCATAACAGCACGGAGGAAATTAAAGAAAATATAGAACGTCTTTGGAATGAATACAGGAAATCTGCCGGAGACGTGGTGCTGGTACAGAACCCTGAAGAAGTGAAAAAAGTCAGCGGCTTTATGGACCTTTTCCAGAGCGGAAAGCTCTATAACGGAAAGCATCCTCTGAAGATTGCTTTTCTGTATGAACGAACGGTGCAGGATTCCACCTGGGCCTACGCCCATGAGCTGGGACGGAATTACATTATGGAGAAGTTCCGGGGCTTGGTGGAAACGAAGATTTTTGAGTCCTGTAATACGGAGGAGCGTATTCAGGACAGTATAGAAGAGGCTATTCATTGGGGAGCGGAGCTCATTTTCACTACAGCCAGTTTGATGGCTCAGGTCAGTATCAAGATGGCTCTGGAGCATCCGGAGACCTCCATCCTGAATTGTTCGGTAAATACTTCTTACAATTCCATTCGTACTTACTATGGAAGAATGTATGAAGCCAAGTTTTTGATGGGAGCTTTGGCGGCATCCATTACTGATGGAAATGATTTAGGCTATGTAGAGCAGTTCCCTCTGTACGGAACCATTGCCAATATCAATGCCTTCGCCATCGGCGCCCAGTTTATCAATCCCTGGAGCAAAGTACATCTTTCCTGGAGCGGCTTGCAGGACGGAAACTGGAAGGAAGAGTTTCGGAAGCAGGGAATCAAAACGATTTCCGGACCGGAATTTGCAAAACCCACGGAAGTCAGCAGAGAGTTCGGACTGTATATCAGAGAAGAGGGAGAGAAGGTCTTTAATGTGGCGGCTCCGGTTTATGACTGGGGAAAGTATTATGCTTTGATTTTGCAGTCGATTTTAGAGGGCTCCTACCATGCCAACAGTCTAGCCAAGGCTCACAATGCCTTGAACTATTACTTCGGGCTGAAGGAAGGGGTTATTGATATTATCCTTTTCCCGGGATTTAAGCTATGCTTCTAAAAAATTGGTTTCTATCCTAAGAAAAGAAATCGTAGAAGGAAGTCTGGCGCCGTTCTCCGGAGAAATTCACAGCCAAAGCGAAAAGCTTAGAAGGGAAGGAGACGAGAGTTTGGATTTGGAAGAAATTGTAGATATGCGATGGTTAAATGATAATGTGGTGGGAGAAATTCCCTCCCTTTAGATTGCTTTACCAAAGAATCCCAAGAGGCTATCCTGTCGGGAGGATTTTTACTGTGAGAATATTATGTATAGCAGATGAAGAAAATAAGGGGCTATGGGACCATTTTGACAAGGGAAAGTTAAAGGATATCGACTTGATTCTTTCCGCAGGAGATTTGCATTCCGATTACCTGCAATTTTTGGTTACCATGGGAAAGGCACCGCTTCTTTATGTGCACGGAAATCACGACCAGGGCTACGATAAAAGACCGCCTTTGGGCTGTGAGTGCATTGAAGATAAGGTCTATGATTTTAAAGGTCTTCGTATACTGGGACTGGGAGGTTCCCTCCGTTATAAGCCGGGAGATCATATGTATACGGAGCAGGAGATGCAGAAGCGGATTCAAAAAGTAAGAAAAGACATTGTCCTAAAGAACGGTTTTGATATTTTACTGACCCATGCACCGGTAAAGGGCTATGGGGATATGGAAGACTTGCCTCATCAGGGCTTTCAGGCCTTTGAGGAACTGTTGCAAAAAATATAAACCCAAGTACATGATTCACGGGCATATTCATAAGAGCTATGGAGCTGCCTATAAGCAGGAAAGCATACATTCCTCAGGAACAAAAATTATTAATGCTTTCGATAAATATATTTTAGACATTGGAGAGGATGAATATCCCAATGAGGGAAAGACGGGATCTTTCCTCTATGATCTTTACAAACAAGTTACCAACAAAAAGGGAAGAGGAACATTATGATTGAAGGGCAGTGGCTAAAGCAAGCTGCAGGGAGAATTTCAAAAAACCCTATTATAAAAACACTCTATGAAACCGTGAGAGAAGAGTATAAGCATCATACTATTTTTTTCCTCCCAAGGAAAAGCTTTTTCGAGCTTATAGCCTTTGTCCCTATGAAAAGCTGAAGGTAGTCATTTTGGGGCAAGACCCGTACCATAATTTTGGGCAAGCCCAGGGTTTATCTTTTTCCGTGGGAAAAGGCATTCCCTTTCCCCTTCCTTACAGAATATTTTCAAAGAATTACAGGAGGATATAGGCTGTAAAATTCCGAAGAGCGGAGAGTTGGATGCCTGGGCAAAACAGGGGGTGCTTCTTTTAAACACGGTGCTTACGGTTAGAGCTCATGAAGCCAATTCCCATAGGGGCATAGGCTGGGAGGAATTTACGGATGCTACCATTCGTGCTATAGAAGAAAAGGAAGAACCTGTGGTTTATATCCTTTGGGGATCTTCCGCCCAGAGTAAGGCAAAGATGATTCATCAAAAAAGACGATTGATCTTAAAAGCCCCCCATCCAAGTCCTTTAAGCTCTTACAGGGGATTTTTCGGATCCAGGCCTTTTTCCCAGTGCACTGCCTACCTTCGAAAGGAAGGGCAGGAGGAAATTGACTGGGCTTTGTAATGATAAAAATAGAAAGGTTAGAATATTTCATGAACATTGTTGAGTTATTAAAAGTCATTGTTTTCTCTTTGGTGGAGGGCTTTACCGAGTGGCTTCCCATTTCCTCCACAGGACATATGATTTTACTGCAAAGTATTATTCCTTTGCAGCAAAGCAAGGAGTTTTTCTCCACCTTTGAAGTTTTGATTCAGCTGGGGGCGGTTGGAGCGGTAATCAAAGAGTTTTTCTTCCGTATCTGGCCCGTAGCAAGAAGATCTCAGGGGAAAGGCTACTACTTGGAGCAGGGAAAATGTATTTTGATCGGAAAAATTTTAGTGGCCTGTCTTCCTGCAGCGGTTTTGGGACTTTTGCTGGATGATTTTTTGGATGCTCATCTTTACAATGCCTTTGTGGTCTCACTGATGCTGATTCTCTACGGTATCTTCTTCATTTTACTGGAAAGAAGAAATGAGGGGCATCAGTTTCATACTTTAACTGTAGAGGAACTTTCTTGGAAAAATGCTCTTCTGATTGGACTTTTCCAGTGCTTGGCTCTGATACCGGGAACCTCCCGTTCAGGAGCTACTATTTTGGGCGCCATGCTTCTATCGGTAGGAAGATTGGCAGCCACGGAATTCTCCTTCTTCTTAAGTGTGCCGGTGATGGCAGGAGCCAGTCTTTTAAAACTGATTAAGCATGCAGGGAATTTCGGTGCAGGACAATGGTTTATGTTACTTTTATCCATGCTCTTGTCCTATTTTGTCAGCCTATACTGTATTCGTTTTTTACTGCGCTATATTCGCAGTCATAATTTCCTTCCCTTTGCTTACTATAGAATTCTCTTTGGCGGCGTGATTCTTTTATGGTTTGCCGTATCCCATTTGGTGCTGTAAGAAATCCGTAATGGCACTGTAAAGGAAAGGGGCTTGTATAGAAAAGGCTACTTCGTTATGCTTAAACGGTCGATATACTAGGAGAATAAAAAAGGAAAAGAGGGAGTAAAATGAAAGCAAGAGGAGTAGTTATAGCTATGGCCTTATCCCTTGTGATGGGGATGCAAAGCTTCGCCGCAACGGAAATCGGTTTAAATTTAAACTGGAAGTATGCGGGAAATTCTAAAATCAATACAGGAAAGGCCGTTTTATATACCAGTGATGTTAAGGAGCCGAAGCATATTACCATTGCGGTAAATGCAGGACACGGAACCAAGGGGGGAGAGAAGCAGAGAACCCTTTGTCATCCGGACGGCACCAGAAAGTTAACCGGCGGAACCAATGCGGCCGGCGTGACTACTGCTTCGGCAGTGTCCTCCGGTATGACCTTCCAGGACGGCACCAGAGAAGCTACCGTAACACTGCAGATGGCTCATATTTTAGGAAAAAAGCTTTTGGCAGAGGGCTATGATGTGCTGATGATCCGCAGTGAAGAGGATGTACAGCTGGACAACATTGCCCGTACCGTTTTAGCCAACAACAAGGCGGATGCTCATATTGCTCTGCATTGGGATGCAACCACCAAGGATAAGGGAGCCTTCTTTATGTCCGTTCCGGATGGATTAAAGAGAATGGAGCCGGTGGCAAGTAACTGGCAGAACCACGAAAAGCTGGGAGACAGCCTGATTAGTGGATTAAAGGGACAGGGAGTGAAGATTTTCGGAAAAGGGAAGAATGGATATGGATTTAACCCAAACCTCCTATTCCACCATTCCTTCCGTAGATATTGAGTTGGGAGATAAGGTCTCCGACCATGGTGAAAAGACCTTAAACAATCTGGCAGATGGATTGGTAAAGGGTGTCAATATTTACTATGGCTTTTCCTCTTAAAATACATTTCCGTGAATTGTAAATAAAACAATAGATGAACTTTTAGAAAAAGGACTGAAGTGAGGTATCTGAGTATGCCTCATCTCAGTCCTTTATTCTTAATGTCTTTATTCTTAATCCGTATTTCAACCATAGCATAGGGAAAGCTTACTGTCCGCTAAAAATCACTGGATTTTTTTAGGAATTATCTGTATAATGATAAAGGTTCATAAAATTTACGGAGTATTCTTAAGAAATTAAGAGCCCAAAAAAATATCGGAGGAAATAAAAGATGGTTTTAGTGAAGGCTTTGGCAGAGGGCTTAGGGTTTTATTATGATAAGAACGGTAATGCTGCAGTGGGAGAGGTCGGCGGTTATGATATGCTGATTACAAATGCGGATAAAGGTTCCTGTATTATCTGAATATTTCCGTTACCAAAGGAGAGAAGCCCACAAAGGCGGACTTTGAAGGAATCAAAAGAGTATAATAAATATTTAAAGACTATAGGAGTGAACAAGAAAAAAATTATCGTGTGGTTTTCACCCTTGGCGGAGCCTTTACCAAGGACGGTACAGTGAAAAGATTCCAAGAGATTTTACCGGCTTTGGCCAGATTCCTGCAGGATAGGGGATTTCAGAATTGTTCGGAAATCAGCGGCGTTACTCAGGGAGTATCCACCTATTTTGCCCAGGGCGTAAAGATTATTACAAAAGGCGGAATATACAGATATTGAAAAGAGCAATTCAGGAAAAAGCAGGAGAAGATTGCCCTTTAGAGGATCAAGCAGTATCTTATTGGGAATAGTAGGTGCTCTTTTGGGGAGCAGTGGTAGCCGGAGCAGTGGTTCTCGGTATTTCTCAGTTGGGCTATGTAAGCTGGTTTGGCGGTGTAGTCATGGGCGGTTTGGTTATGGGAGGATATAAGTTCTTCGCCGGTCGAATTCAAAAGATCGGTATTATCATCTCCGCCATTATTATGCTGGCAGCTATGTACTTAATTAACCGTCTGGATTGGGCATTAATGATTCAGCGATATTTTACACCGGATATGTTCGGCATGGAGGGTACAAAGCTCAGCCTGTCTTTTACCTTCAAAAAATGTAGTGGCTATTGTGGAAAACCGCCAATCTGCAGGCAGATTATTTTAAGAACCTCGGTTTACAGCTGTTCTTCACTTTTATTTGCGGATTAATAACTTCCATCGGCGTAGTGCAATGGGACAAGAACTCCTTCCTGGCTTATCCCATTGGAGAAGAAAAGCAGGATGTGCAGGATGCGGGACTTCCTTATACAGATAGCTTTGGAGATGCAGAGGAATAAGATTTTTCCAAGAAGGGCTGTAAAAATTATTTTATTTCTAACGAGTATCGCACGTGTGTGCGATACTCGTTTTTACAGCTTCTTATATAAATTTGAAATAGGTCGATAAATTATAAGGAAATGAGATAGGAACGAATATGGCATTGAAAAAAACATTGCAGGAAGCTGGGAACAAGGCTTGTTGTAGTGCGGGTTTTCACTGCCCCTCTCCTGACTCAAGAGAAATTCCTTGTTTTTTTAAGAAAGTATTTGTATACTAAGCCAAGTGTTTTTTACACTGGCTTTTTTTACGTTACAGGATTTCTCAGGAGGGAAGTCGGGTAGGTTATAGACTACAGAAAGAGCTGAAGGAAACGGTCTCTTTACGGGTCTAAAGAAAAGGGGAGAAAAAAGAATCATGGTATTCATCGGAAGCCTTTTTGGCTTAATTGGTGGTTTGGGAATGTTTCTATACGGTATGACGGTGATGAGTGACGGTATGCAAAAAGCCGCCAGCTCCCGTATGTCCAAGTTCCTGAATTTGGTAACGGGAAATCGTGTGATGGCCGTTGTTTTAGGAGCAGCCATAACAGCTCTTGTGCAATCCTCCTCTGCAACCACCGTTATGGTGGTAGGTTTTGTAAATGCCGGAATCTTGAATCTTAGTCAGTCTGTCGGCATTATCATGGGTGCCAATATCGGAACCACCATTACCGCCTGGATGGTTTCCTTAACCCAGGTGTCCAGCTCTTCTTTGGCTTTTCTGAAGCCGGAATTTTTTGCACCACTCTTAGTGGGAGTGGGTGCCTTCCGCCTTCTTTTCGGGAAAAAAGGTAAAGATGACCTTGTAGCCAATTTCTGTATCGGTGTAGGTTTTATCTTTATCGGCTTGGAATTCATGAGTGATTCCGTGTCTCCCTATGCGGATTCTCCCATTTTTGCGAAGGCCTTTCAGGTGATGGGAGGTAATCCTATCCTTGGTATCTTAACCGGTGCGGTGGTAACGGGAATTATCCAGTCCTCTGCAGCATCAGTATCCATCCTTCAGACCTTGGCTTTATCCGGTGCGGTACCGAGAGCCGCGGGCTTCTATATCACTCTAGGACAAAACATCGGTACCTGTGTAACCGCTATGCTTTCCTCTACCGGAGCCTCCAGAACCGCGAAGAGAGCGGCGGTAATTCACCTTCTCTTTAATGTGACCGGTGCGATTTTGTTCGGAGCTATTATTTTTCTTTTTAAGTCTTCCAATGAAGAGCTTTTTCCAGGGACAACTAAGCCCTGTAGAAATTTCCCTCTTCCATACCATATTTAACGTATCCTGTACCGTTGTTTTATTCCCCTTTGGGGATCTGCTGGTGAATCTTTCCGGAACACTGGTAAGAGAGAGTAAGCAGGATAAGGAGGATGAGGAGAATCCGAACCACTATACCGAAGTGGAGAAGAATCTGATTCAGCACTTGGATAAGCGTATTTTGGAGTCCCCTGCCATCGCCATTTCCGCCACTAAGGCGGAGGTTGTCAATATGGCCAGAATTACGGCGGTAAATATCTCTCACGCCATGGGCATCTTACTGGAAGAGAAGGTGGAAGAAATCCAAGAGGTTTATGCCAGAGAGAAAATCATTGATAATATGCAGAAGCTTCTGACGGATTATCTGATTCACATCGGAAACCTTTCTTTAAATGAGAACCAGAAGCTGGAAGTGAACAATATGTTTAATACCATTACCGATGTGGAAAGAGCTGCGGATCATGCGGAAAATATTGCGGAGCAGGCTCAGTATGCTCAGGATCACGATATCTCTTTCTCGGAAATCGGTCAGGATGATTTAAAGAAGATTTCCAATAAGGTTATGGAGTCCTTTGAAGCCAGTATTGATGCTTTTGAGAACAATGACTTGGATGCTGTGGTAAGAACAGCTCATCTGGAGGACCAGGTGGATGAGATGGAAGAGGATATGAGAGAGACCCATATTCTAAGATTAAGCTCCGGGGACTGCGTGCCTCAGGCCGGTGTAATTTTCCTGGATGTCATTTCCGACTTGGAAAGAATTTCCGACCATGCGGATAATGTGGCGGGCTATGTCAAGACAATGATTTAAAACTGCAAGAATGCGGAATAGGATTTAAAAAAATAATTATTTTTAATAATGAATTAATTTTTTTCTTCCCTGGAATCTGTAAACATTTGGTGAAAACTTGCGTTTTTTTTCGTCATTTGTACTTGCAAAAACACATTGCCTGCAATAGAATGAACGTGCTGTTTAAGAAATTAAAAATGATTTATTATGTAGGGAGGAAAAAGGATATGGCAGTAAAAGTAGCGATTAACGGATTTGGACGTATCGGACGTTTGGCATTTTCCGTCAGATGTTTGATCATGAAGGAACAGAGATTGTTGCCATCAACGATTTAACCGATCCTAAGATGCTTGCGCACCTTTTAAAGTATGACTCTTCTCAGGGTAGATATAAGTATGGAGATACAGTAGTTGCCGGAGAAGATTACATCGAAGTTAAGGGAAAGAAGATTAAGATTTACAAGGAGGCTGACGCTTCCAAGTTACCTTGGGGACAGCTTGCTGTAGACGTAGTTCTTGAGTGTACCGGTTTCTACACCTCCAAGGATAAGGCAAATGCTCATATCCAGGCCGGTGCTAAGAAGGTAGTTATTTCCGCACCTGCAGGAAATGATCTTCCTACTATCGTATACAATGTTAACCATGAGACCATTAAGGCTGAGGACAACATCATTTCCGCAGCATCCTGCACCACCAACTGTCTTGCACCGATGGCTAAGGCTTTAAATGATTTTGCTCCAATTCAGTCCGGTATCATGGCAACTATCCATGCTTACACCGGAGACCAGATGATCCTTGACGGACCACAGAGAAAGGGAGATTTAAGAAGAGCTCGCGCAGGAGCTATCAACATCGTTCCAAACTCTACCGGTGCGGCTAAGGCTATCGGCTTGGTTATCCCTGAGTTAAACGGTAAGTTAATCGGTTCTGCACAGAGAGTTCCTGTTCCAACAGGTTCCACAACCCTCCTTTTCGCAGTAGTCAAGTCTTCTCAGGAAGTTACCAAGGAAGCTATCAATGCTGCTATGAAGAAGGCTTCCGATCCTGAGACCTTTGGCTACACAGAGGAAGAGTTGGTTTCCAGCGATATCATCGGAATGACCTATGGATCTCTTTTCGATGCTACCCAGACCATGGTATCCAAGGTGGGAGATGACCTTTATGAGGTTCAGGTTGTATCTTGGTATGACAACGAGAACTCCTACACTTCTCAGATGGTTCGTACTATTAAGTACTTCGAGAAGTTTGTAAAGTAATTTTATAGGCATAGATTTTTGCGGAAAGCCGCCGGAGAGGATCCGGTGGCTTTTTCCGAAGTAGAGAAGGAGATTAGTATGGCAGAGTTAAACAAGAAAATCCGTAGACGACATTTCCGTAAAAGGCAAGAGAGTTTTATGCCGTTGTGACTTTTAATGTACCTTTAAAAAGAAGGAAAGATTACCGATGAGAATCGTCTTGTGGCAGCGCTTCCTACTATTAAGAAGCTGATTGCTGATGGCGGAAAGGTAATTTTATGTTCTCACCTTGGAAAGCCAAAGGGAGAGCCAAAGCCTGAGCTTTCTTTAGCACCTGTAGCAAAGCGTTTGTCAGAGCTTTTGGGACAGCCTGTGGTTTTCGCCAAGGATGATACTGTAGTAGGAGAAAATGCTAAAGCTGCAGTAGAAAAGATGAAGGACGGAGATGTGGTTCTTCTGGAGAATACTCGTTACCGTGCGGAGGAGACTAAGAATGGAGAGGCTTTCTCCAAGGAATTGGCTTCTTTAGCAGATGTTTTTGTAAATGATGCTTTTGGAACTGCACACAGAGCTCATTGCTCCAACGTTGGTGTGACCCAGTTTATTTCCGGACCTGCTGTAGTAGGCTACTTAATGCAGAAGGAAATTCAGTTCCTGGGACAGGCTGTAGAAAATCCTGTTCGTCCCTTCGTTGCCATTCTTGGCGGTGCTAAGGTGTCCGATAAGTTAAATGTAATCTCCAACCTTTTAGAGAAATGCAATACTCTGATTATCGGTGGAGGAATGGCATTTACCTTCGTAAAGGCTATGGGGTATGAAATCGGAAAGTCCTTAGTGGATGACGAGAAACTTTCCTACTGTAAGGAAATGCTGGAGAAGGGAAAGAAGTTAGGCTGTGAAATTCTGCTTCCTGTTGATGCGGTTTGTGCGTCAGGCTTCCCGGATCCTATTGATGATGCTAACTTAGCAGTAAAGACCGTGGATATTTCTGAAATTCCTGCAGATATGCTGGGCTTGGATATCGGACCGAAGTCTGCAGAGCTTTTTGCCAATGCGGTGAAGTCTGCAAAGACTGTGGTATGGAACGGACCTATGGGCGTTTTTGAGAACCCTGTATTGGCTAAGGGAACCATTGCAGTAGCAAAGGCTTTGGCAGAGACAGAGGCTACTACCATTATCGGTGGTGGAGACAGTGCCGCAGCGGTAAATATCCTGGGCTTCGGAGATAAGATGACTCATATTTCCACCGGTGGCGGAGCTTCCTTAGAGTTCCTGGAGGAAAAAGAGCTTCCCGGCGTTGCAGCTGCAAATAATAAGTAAGAAGTTCTATAAATAATCAGATAAATCCGTATGCATAGAAGTCAGTATATACAGATGTCATTAAGGACAGTTAGTCAGTAAATACAGAAATCAGTATATAGAGTATTATGTATAAGATAGATAGAAATTGTAGGAAATAGGTGAGAAGATGAGAAAGAAAATTATTGCAGGAAACTGGAAGATGAATATGACCGTAACAGAGGCCAAGGCTTTATGCGATAAACTGCTTCCCTTGGTGAATACGGATGCGGTGGACGTGGTTTTCTGTGTACCGGCTATCGACATTGTACCTGTAGTGGAGAAGCTTCAGGGCTCCAAGATTTCCGTTGGAGCGGAGAATCTTTATTTTGAAGAGGCCGGCGCTTACACCGGAGAAATCTCCGCCAATATGCTGGTAGATGCAGGAGTAAAGTATGTTATCATGGGACACTCCGAGCGTAGAGGATATTTCCATGAGACAGATGAGGATATCAACAAGAAGGCTAAGAAGGCTTTGGAAAAGGGGCTTACCCCTATCATTTGCTGTGGAGAAAGCTTAGAGCAGAGAGAGATGGGCATTTACTTCGAGTGGATTTCCATGCAGATTAAGGCGGCTTTCCAGAGAATTTCCGCTGAGGATGCCGGAAAGTGCGTTATCGCTTATGAGCCAATCTGGGCCATTGGAACCGGAAAGACTGCAACAGCAGAGCAGGCGGAAGAGGTTTGTGCATACATCCGTAAGGTAATTTGCGAAATCTATTCCCAGGCGGTTGGAGAGAAAATTCGTATTCAGTATGGCGGCTCCATGAATGCCGGAAACTGCAAGGAGCTTCTGTCTAAGCCAAACATCGACGGTGGTTTAATCGGTGGTGCATCCCTGAAAGAGGAGTTTGCTAAGATTGTAAACTACCAGGATTAAGAAGAAGTACCAGAACTAAAAAGGAGTACCGTACGTTATGCGTACGGTACTCTTTATAATCCTAAAATTTTCTCTTTGGATTCTTCGGAAACCATCCTTTTTCCACTCTCTTTTCCTGCTCATATAATTCATGAATACTCCAAAAGCAGGAGATGCCGAAGATGGCCAGACTTCCGGAGAAAAAGAGGGAAGGAAGAAAAAGACTGGCGATACAAGCGAATAAACCAATTAAGAAAAAAAGCCAGGCTATTTTCTTACTAAAGTAATATTCCGCATATACCACTATGGGGTGAAATATCCCTATGCAGAGAAAACACACCAGGCCTAAGAGTAAACCTTGAATGCTCATAGTTTAAAATACTCCCGAAGCTCTCGAAGCAGAGTATCCAAATCTACCTCTGCCCGTTCACTCATAATCTTCACTGTAGCTTTAGGCATCATAATGCGGGCAAGAGGGGTGTTTAAGGCCTTAAAGCGGTCGCTTAATCGGAAAAGGAGAGTCTTTACATTGGGATCCGCTTCCAAAATATCCTTTAGTAGGGTGTCTTCGGTGATTTCCGTCAGCTTGCCGGCTGTCAAAGGCCCTGTGCTTTCTCTATTTCCTTCGTTTCCCAAAGTCCCTGTGCTTTCTCTATTTCCTTCGTTTCCCAAAGTCCCTAGCTCTGTTTCTCTTTTCAAAGTCCCTGCTTTTTCTTTTTGCCCATCTTCAGAAGTCTCTGAGCCTTCCCTCTTGTCTTCGTCTTCAGAAGTCTCCTTGCTTTCTTCCTTTTCCTGCTGCTCCCAGGTCAGAAGAGTTTGAGAGCCCTGTAGGGAACGGATATGGGTGCAGTCCTGCATCATTTCCAGCACACCCCTGAACTTTCCGTTTTCATCTCGAACCGCATAGTAGATGATGTAAATAAAGAGGTCCGGCTTATTAATCCAAAACTCCGCCTTATCCTGTTCGCCGGAACGGAACTTCTTAATGATTTCCTCAACGATATGTACCGAAGCCTTTGGATGACAGTTTTTCACATCTCTTCCGATGACATTTTTTTACTTCTGGGGAAAAACTCTATGCTTGGTGTCGGTGTAGAAGCAAACCAGTTCATTTTCATCCACGTAGGAGAGATCTACCGGCATATGCTGGTAAATTAGATTAATCTGCTCCAGAGTAAGCTGTCCGGTAGTAACATTCAACTTTTTCTTCTTTATTGTTAAAGCCGTATTTTTCCTAGAAGACCGGCAAGCTCTTCTGCAAAAGCCGGGAGCAGAGGAAAAGACCGGAGAGGGAGAGGTACTCTGAGAAGCGGTATGGGAGATGTTTTGCTTTTGGAGATTTTTTTCCGGCTCAACGGTAATATAAGCAAAAGCCGATTTCGGTCTCCCTCAGCCATATAGCGAAACTCTTCGTCACTTATCATTTCTAAGGAAGTGGGATAGAGGATATTTTCCTCCTTGTCCATCAAATCCCGAACATCCGCTACAAGCTCTGCCTGCTTTCCGATAAACTCCTCTTCCTTAGCCTCTAAAAGAAGCTTGTAGCACTCTGCAATCTCATCCCGGATAAAGTCATCCAGCGTCCACATGGTGGTGGTAGGGCGGGTAAAGCCTTTCTTCTCTAAAACCGGATAGAGCTGGTTTTGTTTTCTGGACAGATGAATTTTGAATTTCAACAATTCCTCGTAAAGTTCCAGCCATTGATTTTTAATGACAGGATATTGCACCAAATCCTCAACGGAAAGGAGCAATTCCTTCATTTTGGCATTTTCCCTACGATAGCAGGAGATGGGATGATTTTCCGGAAGCTCTTGATCCTTTGTGACTAAAACATCCTGGAAGACCTCCAGCATGGCCTGAATATCTTCCTTAATGCACTCGTCTTCGGTTTCCTCCACCATTTCCTGCTCGATAATGGCAATTTCATAGGGAGCCAGGTGTTGTACTCTATCCTTCAGCGCTTTTTCTGGCTTCTTCCAAGGAAATCTTACCTTCATCATAGGCGGACTTTATTTCGTGAACAATTTCTAGCTTCTTCCCATCAATATTTTGAAAAATTCTCTCATCGCTTCCTCCTTATGTAGATTTTCCAATCTACTAAACAATTAAATCAGAATAAGACAGCTCTACTGTTCTATTGAGTTAGAACTATCTAACTAACATTATCATAACAAAAAAACGATGAGAGAATAACAATGAAAAATTCCATATCAAATTCTAAAAGAGATTTTTCAGAAGATTTCTCTAACACATTGTCACTTTGTAAAGGGTGTTTCCAGAACGATTGATAATACGGAAGCTCGTCCGGAGAGAACAAGTTCTACACGCAGTCACTCCGGAAGAAGAAGCAGTGGAGTAGGAAGTAACGAAAGCGGTAATATAAACAGGAATGGAAGCAATGCCGGAGCAAGGGGAAATGCAGGGGTTTCCTCTAGCGGAGTGAGTGAGCAAGATAAGAAAAATTCCAAGACTAAACTGCCACAGGAAAATCCTAAAGCGGAGAACGAAAAAGAAAATCTGGATAAGAAGGCGGAATCCTTGCTTGCAGATGGTGTTTTCTACGGTACGGGAACTTGGTCAAGATATTATGAACAAACCGGTCCGGATATCGTAAAAGTCAGCATTAAAAACGGCAAGATTGCAGAAGTTAGCAATGTGAAATATACGGAAGATGACAGCTATCAGGACAAGACCTTTAAGATCTTTGATTATCTCAAAGGATTAGAGGATGTAAAAGAACTGGAGAAAAACCTGAAAGAGAAAAAGGGCGAAGCCTATGATGCGGTAGCTTCTGCAACCCAGTCCACATTGGGCGAGGTCAGTGCAGTGGATAATGCTCTTGCCCGTTCCAGAAAGCTGAAAAAAAGACAAAAAAGAACAAAAAAATTGCCTATTTTGATTTTACAAGAAAAGCCAAATGCCAGAGCAGTAGGGGATAGCTTGGATCTTTCTGACACCATCCTTGACCTGCATTTTACAGACGGAAGCAGACAGGATGTTCCTTATGCAGACTTTGCAAAAGTTTGGCATTACCATGGATAAAGAACAGGGAAGCCCCTTACCGGAAATTGGAACAACTTTTTCCGGTATATTTCCAAAAACGATGAGTCTTTGATTAAGCTCCCAAGTTTTATTCAGGTGCAAAAAGGATTATAGGTGGGCTTATGCGGATGAGATTCGCCTGACCTATGAAAATGGAGAGGTGAAAACCCTTCCAACAGATAAAGATCATTTTGTTTACCGTGCTGTAGAAACGGGGAAAGACATCACAAAGGCGGAGTTGCTTCGGGAAGGAAAGGTCCTGACGGAGGGGGTGTATGATGCAAATCGCTCTGTTTGGGATTTTCATTTAGATGATAAACAGCTTCCGAAAAACTATGATGCTTGGAGATATAAGGATATTCAATTAAAAGAAGTTATGGATGAAGGAAAAGTCCCTGCTTCCTTAGAACTTCTTTATAATAGGGAATATATTCTGGAAGACACAATCCATCTGGAAAAAGAAGCCATTCTTGCCGGAGAAGTTCTTGAAAGGATGGGGATGTAAATCTTGAATATTTTGACGAGATAGAGAAAAATCCGTCTTTACTGCTTGGAGAAGCGGAGAATGAAAATGAAAAAGCCTGTAAAAGTGGAACTACGCTATATTCCCGATAAGACGGAGAAGAAAGTTTCCGAGAGGAAACTCTGAAAATGGGGACGGAGAAGAAGAAAAAAATGCTACCGTAGAACTAAGTTTTTCCGGATTTAAGCATTAAAGGAAAGACAGCGAAGCTAATTCTTCATCTTCATTATATTTCTATAGAAGATGAAGGAGAAGATGGAGCAGTGGAAACAGAGTAATGCGCATAGCAATCTTCCTTTTGTGAGCATCTAAAGAAATCAAAAATGTTTTTCCATACAGTATAGGCCTGAAAAGTGGGGCACGTCTCGCTAGCTTCGCCACCTAGGGGATACTAAGCGAAAAACTGCGTTTCCCTTGTTTTTCGCAAGTACCCATGGGCTCAGACTACCCCTTTTTCAGGCCTATACTTCCGGAAAACTATTTAGTTTTCTGATTGCTCATAAATTCTAAAAAGGAAGATTGCTGAAAGCTGAACTCTACTTTTTTCCGTTTTGCTTATCAATACTGATATCAAAAATAAATTTTTTCGGATAGTCTTCCGCTTCCGTAGAATATAGTTTCTTCCTCCACCTTTTTGTTGAAAGTCCAGAGTGTTTTTCAAGAAGTTTTATACTATCTTCCACTGGTTCAATAGTAAAGAAGAACTGGTACTGGAATTGCTCTATATTTCCCTCTCCATAGTGGAAAAAGCTCATTTCATAAAGGGGAGTCTCCGGGAAAATACGAAGGGATTTTTCAATAGCTTCCCGGGAACTGTTCGGAAGACTTTCGCTATAGGGGTGCAGAAAATCCTCCTCCAGAACATCTGCCTTGGATAGAAGGGCGGAAGTTCTTGAGCAGTAGAGGGGATGAAGAAAGAGGGGGAAGGAAGAGAATAAGGATAAAAGAAAAATTACCAGGGTTCCCTTCCTGAACAATTCATAAATAGCCTGTTTCTTCACATAGGAAGCCAAAAGTCCCAGTCCCCCGTAGAGCAGTGGAAGAACAGTAAAAAAAGAAGAACAAGCACAGTAGGGGCGAAGTGGGCAGCAAAAGCTTCGGATTTTTATAGCTGTAGAGTAAGATAGGTAGAAGAAACAGAAGGAATTGTAAGCCGATTCCGAAAAGAATCAATGGAAAAAAATGATGAGAAAAAAGCAGTCTTTTGGGACTGCCTTTTTTTCTGTTGCAAGCTTTTTGTTTCTTCTGAAAGAGGGCGCCTATAAAGGACTTTCCGCTCTTATTTTTTTATTTTCTGTGAAATGTAAATCCTTAGACATTTGCTTAGATTTCCCATGGCAGGTTTTCCTTACCGAAGTGTCCGTAAGAAGAAACCAGATTATAGTCTGTATTTAAAAGATTCAAGTTGGAAATAATACCCTTTGGAGTAAAGTCGTACTTTTCGATTACGGAACGCCAAAGGTCCCCAACATTTTCATGCTCGGTACCGAAGCAATCCAGATAAACGGATACAGGCTCCGCCACACCGATAGCATAAGCCAGCTGTACCTCACATCTGTCGGTCTTTCCTGCAGAAACCAGGTCCTTCGCAATCTTTTCTGGCCATATAGGCTGCAGAACGGTCTACCTTGGAAGGATCCTTTCCGGAAAATGCGCCGCCGCCGTGATGAGCAGCGCCGCCGTAGGTGTCGGCAATAATCTTACGTCCTGTAAGACCGGAATCTGCAAAGGAGGAGCCGAGAACAAAACGTCCGGTGGGGTTTACCAAGATGCGGAAGTCGGTATTTAAATTCATTTCCGCAGCGGTTTCCACCATGATTTTCTGAATAATCTCCCGAACCTGAGACAGGGAAACGGATTCACTGTGCTGAGAAGAAATCAGGAAGGTATCAATGCGATTTTCCTTGTAATCATAGCTTACCTGAGCCTTAGCATCCGGCTTTAAAATAGAAAAGGCATTTTCCAGATTAAAGGCACGGAGCTTCTGCAAAGCTTTGGTGGATAAAACATAGGGGATGGGAAGCATTTCCTTGGTTTCCTTGGTGGCATACCCGAACATCATTCCCTGATCTCCGGCACCGTCATGGTCTACACCCATAGCAATATCGGGAGACTGTACGGAAATCAACTCCTGAATCTTATAGCGATCCAAGTCCTCTAAACCGATATTCTTTAACACGTTTCGGCAAAGAGTATCGTAGTCGGGAGTGTGGCTGCTGGTGATTTCTCCCAAAATCACGATATCATAGTCTTTAATGCAACATTCTGCGGCGATTCTTCCCTTGGGAATCGTGCTTTAAAAATGTCTGTAACGATGGCATCACTGATTTCGATCGCAAAATCTTATCCGGATGTCCGTTGGAAACCTGTTCTGATGAAAAATAACATAAAAAAATAATCCTTTCTATTTTGCATACAGAGTGGGAGAAAGCTTCGAAAAGACATAAAAAAACCATTGGGCTCGCCAATGGTCGATAATCTTCTTATTGATCGAAACAAATGGTTCGCTCAGGTTAGCACCTTCCGTTTCCGGGGTTGCTGCGGCTTCTTAGCTCCTATGTAGCTCCACCGACTCTGAATAAGTTATGAAATTTTTGTTCTGTTATACTAACAAAGAGAAGCGTAAAATGCAAGGAAAAAGTTCGGGAGAAGAATATAAAAAAATAATAAATTTAAGTTTTCTTTACATTCCGGGAAGAATGAGATATAAGAGAGGACACGGCTTTGTCGATATAAGATAAAACGTAATAAGAAAAACAATAGTGTCAAAAAGAAAATGAACAGGAATAGAGGATAGAGGAAGGGATTAAAAATGTTTAAAGCGATAGCCTTGGATTTGGATGGAACATTGACCAATTCGGAAAAAGAAAGTTAGCGAAAGAAATAAAAAGAGCCTTGCAGGAGGCTATCAAGAGAGGCGTCAGCATTATCCTGGCTTCCGGAAGACCTACCTATGGCATGTCCGAGGTGTGGGAGGCCTTAGAGCTGGAAAAATTGGGAGGCTATGTTCTTTCCTATAACGGAAGTCTTTGTATGGACTGTAAGACCAAGGAAGTTTTGTATGAACATACGATTCCAAGAAAGTATTATGAAGCTATTGCCAAGGCAGTAAGAGAGGCGGATTTAGGCCTCCTTTCCTATCAGGGGAAGGAGATTGTAACAGAACGACCGGAATTTCCCTATATGGATAGAGAGAGTACCATCAATAAGATGCCCTTTCGAAAGGTAGAAGATTTTCCCAATGCCTTATCTGAGGAGGTTTGTAAGCTCCTGGCTTTGGGAGAACATGAGGAGCTTCTTCCCTTAAAGGAAAGACTGGAAAAGGAATATGGGGAGGAATTAAGCATCTTCTTTTCCGAACCCTTTTTCCTGGAAATCTGCCCCCTAGGAGTAGACAAGGGAGAATCCTTAAAAAAACTTTTAGAGAAAAAGGGCTGGAAGAGAGAAGAGTTGATGGCCTTTGGGGATGGAGGAAATGACCTGACCATGCTTCAGTATGCCGGAAAAGGCATTGCCATGGCCAATTCCCAAAAGCATGTCTTGGAAATTGCCGACGAAGTCACACTCAGCAATGATGAAGATGGCGTGGCAGTAATGGTGGAGAAATACATCTTGAGCAATATATAAGAAATGTTATTGCTCCATCAAGGATTCCTCCACCTTCATCATAATAGCGCATTCCATTCTCTTTCGGAAAAGCTTACAACCATACTCATAGGTACCGGCAATATCTCCGGTGGAGTGGTAGGCATTTGCGGCACAGCCTCCGGCGCAATATAGCTTTGCCCAGCATTTTCCGCAGTCCTCTCTAGTATAGACATTGGTATTTCGGAATTCTTCTCTAGCTTCTTCCTTGGTGATACCGTTCCAAATATCTCCCAGCTTATATTCCTTGTCGGATACGAACTGGTGGCAGGGGTATAGCTCCCCCTGGGCGGAAACCGCCATATACTCGGTTCCGGAACCGCAGCCGGAGATTCTCTTATAAATGCAGGGGCCTCTGTCCAAATCCACCATATAATGGTAGAAGGTTACAGGATCTCCCGCTTTTTTTCTGCGAAGCAGGTCAAGTGCCAGCTTCTCATACTGCTCATAGAGGATGGGCAAATCTTCCTCGGTTAGAGCTGAGGGCTCTCCCGGCTTTAAAAACAACCGGTTCCATGGACAGCTCTTTAAAGCCCAGCTCATCAGCCATGTGGGCAATATCTTCCGTAAAATCCGTATTAAAATGGGAGAAGGTTCCTCTCATGTAGTACTCCTTGTCCCCACGTTTTTCCACAAAACGCTGGAACTTAGGGACGATTTGATCGTAGCTTCCCTTTCCCTTTCGGTCTACACGAAAACGGTCATTGACTTCCTTTCGTCCATCCAGACTTAAAACCACATTATGACATTCTTCATTTGCCCAATCCATGATTTCTTCCGTGAGTCCTACACCGTTGGTGGTTAGGGTGAAACGGAAATTCTTTCCCTTTTCCTTCTCGATGGAGCGGGCATAGGCCACCAGGTCCTTACAAACCTGGAAGTTCACCAAAGGCTCTCCACCAAAGAAGTCCACCTCTAAATTTCGGCGGGTGCCGGAATTTTCAATGAGGAAATCCAGGGCTCTTTTTCCGGTTTCAAAGCTCATAAGCCCTGACTCTCCGTGATAATGCCCTTGGGAGGCAAAGCAGTAGGAGCAAGCTAAGTTACAGCTGTGGGCTACCAAAAGGCAAAGAGCCTTAATCACATTTCCGCTGTGGGACTTTAACTTTCCCGCTAAAGGGGCATAGTTGTCTTTAGTAAAGAGCTTTTTGCTTTCGATTAATTCATCTATATCCGAAAAGCAGTCTTGAAAGTCCTGCTCTGTACTCTCCGGAAATTCCTCTTTAAGCTTTTGGAGAGTTTCTTCTCTGGAAAGTCCTTTATCCAAATAGCCGATGGCAGCATAAGCCATAGGATCCGTAACATGGATGCTTCCGCTATACACATCCAAAACAATATGTCGTCCGTTCATCAAATACTGGTGTATCATTTACCCTTCCTTCTATAAAAACAAATGTATACATAAAAATTAATGTATAAACTATATCAGTATAAATAAAATCAATGTATAAAGATAATTAATGCCTAAAGATAGTGTTTCAATCAATGGCGAAAAAAAAGAACTGTGTCTGCACACAGCTCCTTCTTCTGAGAAATCCTTAGTTGTTTTCGTTCTCGCAGTTTTGATTTGCGATACCGCAGCTGGTCTTACAAGCAGATTGACAAGATGTTTGACACTCTCCACATCCGCCGTGCTCAACGCTCTTCTCTAAGTCTCTGGTGCTTAAGGTAATAATGTGCTTCATTTCCTATCCCTCTTTCTCCTGAATGCTTTTTCAAGCAATTTATTTACTCCTGCATTTTACCTGTTACGCTAAAACTTTGTCAAGATTGGAAAGGGATTTTCTTTCCCTTTAGAGGAAAATATGGTAGTCTTAGAGGGACAAAAATGAATTTGCTTACCATAAAGGAGTGAGTCTATGGGATTGATAAAAGCAGGTAAAGAAGCGGGAATTTCCGTTTTAGCAGATCAGTGGAGAGAGTATTTCTATTGTTCTTCCTTAGACAATGATACCCTCATGACCAAGGGGCAGAAGAGAATTGGACAAAACAGTTCCAATACTCGAGCTTCAGACAATATTATTTCCAACGGTGCTGTCATTGCCGTAAACGAAGGACAGTGTATGCTGATTGTGGAGCAGGGTGCCATCGTGGAGCTGTCTGCAGAGGCAGGAGAGTTTGTTTTCGATTCCTCCACGGAACCCAGTATTTTCTACGGACCACTGGGCGAAAGCGTAGTAGAAAGCTTTAAGACCTTTATGAAGCGTTTGAGCTTCGGCGGAGATACAGCAAAGGATCAACGCATTTATTTCATTAATCTTAAGGATATTGTGGGCAATAAATATGGCACCGTAAACCCCATTCCTTTTAGAGCGGTGGACCCCAACATTAATCTGGACATAGAGATTTCCCTTCGCTGTCACGGAGAATATGCTTATAAGATTACGGACCCTGTACTCTTCTATAGGAATCTTGCGGGCAATGTAGAGGGGGATTATAAGAAGGAAGAGGTGGAGTCTCAGTTAAAGTCTGAGCTTTTAACCAATTTACAGCCTGCTTTTTCCCGTATTTCCGAACAGGGAATCCGCTACCACAGTATTCTTAGCCATACGGATGATATTGCTCATGCCTTAAATGATATTCTTTCCAGTACCTGGGGAGGACATTACGGTATTAAGATTACCAGCTTCGGTATCAGCTCCATCAAGGCACCGGAAGAAGATGAGAAGATGATTAAGGAAATGCAGAGAGATGCTGTTTTCCGGGATCCCAGCATGGCTGCGGCTTATCTTTCCAAGGCTCAGGGAGATGCTATGAAGCTTGCAGCAGGAAATACCGCTACAGGACCAATGATGGCCTTTGCAGGAATGAACATGGCAAATCAGACCGGCGGTTTCAATGCCTCCGAGCTTTTCTCCATGGGGGCTAAGCAGGGCAATGCGCAGGCGGGACAAAATACCGCTAATCAGGCAAATGCAGGAGCTCAGGGAAGTATCTTTGGACAGGTAAGTGTTCCTATGCAAGAAACTGCAAACGGTGCCGTACCGGCTGCAGAAGCAGGCACAGCGGAGGATTGGACCTGCGCAAAATGCGGACATACCCATAATACCGGGAAGTTCTGCTCTGAATGTGGAGAGGCTAGAGCGGATAAATGGGATTGTCCGGAGTGCGGACATACCGGCAATGTAGGTAAATTCTGTCCGGAGTGTGGACATAAAAGATAAAAATATAGACCGGACTGTGAAGAAGAAAGGGCAGAATAGAGACTTTCTTTTTCACAGTTTTTCTATATAGAAACAGCTATAGGGTATAATTCTTGACTTATGTTCTTAAGGATGGAGGACGATATGGATAAAGAGTTACTGGGCTGGCTTTCTCCCATGGGGGATTTCTTCCCTACAGACTGGGGAAAGCATTGTATGGAAGCGGAAAGAATTTTTAATGAAATTAGGGCTTTATGAGGAATTTTTCAAAACAAAGCCTATTCAATGCCGGAGATTTTTTTAAGCGGAAGAGGCTATGTGCTTTTGCATAATCCCAGTAAGAAAAAACTGATGGCTACAGCTCTTTGTCCCCTTAGCAAGGCGCAAAGAAATTTTCTTTACGGATATTTTTTGGAGTTGGGGAAAAGTAAGGAAGCAAAATACTATCTGGAGGAGGCTTTCTAGACATTTTTATGAAAGCCTTTTAGATGGTTTTTTGTCTTTACGAATGAAAAAAAGAAGAGTATGATAGGCACTTAATCGTATGTGACTTAAAGGAGGAAGAAGCATGGCACTCGTAATTCCAAAGGACTATTCCCCAAGGCTCAGTGTTCGGGAAACCCAAGAGGCAATTAAATATATCAGAGATACTTTCCAAAAGGAGTTTGGAAAGGAGATGAATTTATCCAGAATTTCCGCTCCGCTTTTTTTGTGGAGAAGAGCTCCGGATTAAATGATAACTTAAACGGTGTGGAAAGACCGGTGTCCTTTGATGTGCCATGGAAGAAAGATGAAGTGGTGGAGGTTGTCCAGTCTCTGGCAAAGTGGAAGAGGATTGCTTTAAAGCGTTATAATTTCCAAGTGGGAGAAGGCCTCTACACCAATATGAATGCCATTCGCCGAGATGAAGAATTGGATAATCTGCATAGCTGCTATGTAGACCAGTGGGACTGGGAAAGAGTCATCGGAAAAGACGAAAGAACGGAAGAAGTGCTACAGAACACGGTAAGAGACATTTTTCGTATTATCAAGCATATGGAGCATCAGGTTTGGTATAAGTATCCGGATGCGGTGAAGAAGCTGCCGGAGGAGATTTACTTTATTGACTCTGAGGAACTTCTTAAAAGATATCCGAATCTCAGTCCGAAGGAAAGAGAAAATGCCATCACCAAAGAGCACGGCTGTGTGTTTATTCAAAGAATCGGAGATAAGCTCAGTAACGGGGAACCCCATGACGGCAGAGCTCCGGACTATGATGATTGGAGCTTAAACGGAGACATCCTTTTCTGGTTTGAAACCTTAAATTGTGCTCTGGAGATTTCCTCCATGGGAATCCGCGTGGATGAGAAGGCTTTAGAGAGACAGCTCAAGCTATCCCATAATGAAGACAGGGCAAAGCTCCCTTACCATAAGATGCTTTTGGAAGGAAAGCTTCCCCAGACCATTGGAGGCGGTATCGGACAGAGCAGACTTTGTATGTTACTTTTGGATCGCGCTCATGTGGGAGAAGTACAGGCATCCATCTGGCCGGAGGAGATGCGAAAGCTTTGCGAGGAGAATAATATTTTTCCTTTTTATAGTACGTTGATTAGTATAAATTTTCATATTAGGAAGTAATGAAAGGCGGAAACAGATGATGAGTTTCGCTTTTTCTGCATTATAGCTCTAAAACAGGGGCACGCTCCCGCTAACTTCGGCACGTAGCTGTACTAAGCTAAAAAGCTACACTTCGTTTGCTTTTAGCAAGTACAGACGCCTCAGATTACCCCTGTTTCAGACTATAAATGCAGAAAAAGCTGGTAAAAGAGTCATCCACCGTTCGGAACCGGTATCTTTTGTAAACAATAGCTTATTCACTTTTATCTTATTCGCTTTATATGCAAATTGATATTTGCCATGCCAACACAGTTTTTTTTCGAAGAAGAGGCTTTAAAGCAGGAGTAATCCGAGCCCGTCAGTACTTGCTAAAAGCGAACAATGTGAAGCTTTTTAGCTTAGTACTGCTACGAGGCGCAGGTTAGCGGGAGCGTGCTCCTGCTAAAAGCCTCTTCTTCGAAAAAAAGAATGGTTAGGAAATTCCGACTGCTTGTTTAGCGAGGATATCTGCTCTTTCATTAAAGTAGTCTCCACTGTGGGCGAGGACCTTATGGAAGGTGATTTTGATTTGCTTTTGGTAGGAAAGCATTTTTTCTCTATATTCTATGGTTTTTTCTTTGTTGCATTTCCATTCTCCCTTTGCCCAGGAGGCGATGCCTTGGTAATCGTGAAATATGGCGATGGAGGAGTAGCCTTTTTTTCCACGGCCAAGGAAGCTGCTTTTAAGGCTCCCAGGATTTCTCCGGAAACATTTCTCATGCTTTGATAGCTTTCTTCCCGGCCTGAATCAAAGTATTCTTCTATAGTTCCATTCTTTTTCAATAAAAAAACCACGCCGTATCCGTAGACTCCATTGTCTTTTTCAAAGCTTCCGTCCACATAGGCAATGCAGTCTGTCTTAGTGCTCTGAAAAAGCTCTTCTATGGCCGAAAGAGAACCGTCTTGTACAGGGAGAAGGGTTGCATTCTCTTTTTCTTTCCGGGAAGATGGCGTTTTTGATGCAAAGCTAATAGAGCTCATGTCGAAGCCGTAGGGCTTTGAATTGCCGCTACCGTTTATATAAGCTTCCGCCTCTTCCCTTGTTTTCCATTTTTTAAATTGGGCATTGGGATAAGCCTTTACCTGTTTTTCACATTCTGCCCAGCTACTGTATATTCCCGGATTTTTTCCGATTTTTACCGCGTAATAATAAGCCATGATAGACATTCCCTTTCTTCCTCTTTATACTGGTGGAGGAGAAAATATTGGATTTTCAAGATTCTTTTTTCAAAGGAATGCTGAGATATTGAAATTCTACTAGTTGAGATATAGAAATCCAAACAGCAGATTTCCTTTGCATGCATAGTGAATATACACTAAAAGCTTTTTAAAAAAAGTATATAGAGGAGTTGAAAATGGGAAAGAAAATCAAGGCAGTACTTTTTGATTTGGATGGAACTTTGGTCAATACCTTAGCCAGCCTAAAAAGAAATATGGATTTGACCATGGAGCATTTTTCTTTGGAGGGTGTCAGTCTGGAGGAAACCAAGAAGTTTGTGGGTGTGGGAACCAAGAAATTTGTGGAAAGATGCCTGGAAAAGAATGCGCAGATTTGGTATGAGAAGGCGGAAAAATGGGAAGCAAAGGATGAGGAGAAGGCCATGGACTTGGACCTTAAGGGGGATGAGGTCATGGAGCTTTATGAAGAGGCCTATGAATATTATCGCTCCATTTTTCCGGATAATTGTACCTATGAGGCGGAACCCTACCCCGGTATTCCTGCCTGCCTGAAACGCTTGGAGGAAAAGGGGATTTTCAGAGTTTGTATTACCAATAAACCCAAGGAAGAGGCGTCCATTATTTTGGACAAGGTATTTGCTCCTGACGGCTTTACCCTGGTGCTGGGAGATAATGGAAAGATTCCTTTAAAACCGAATCCGGATATGCTTCTTAAGGTTTGCAAGGAACTGGGGATTTCTTCGGAGGAGGCTGTCATGGTGGGAGATACCAAGACGGACTTGGATGCGGCGAAAAAAATGCGGGTATGCTCAGCATTGGCTGTCTTTATGGATTTCGGGATAAAAAGGAGCTTGAGGAGCATGGGGCAAAAGTACCTTGTGAAGGACGGAGAAGAGCTATGGCAGGTTTTAGAGGAGAATTTTTTTGGAAAAAAATGATTTAATCTTTCTAAAGAAAGTTAAGTATAGCTAACTTTATACCGTGGCTATATTGACAAGGTGGAAGATTATCGTAAAAATAGCGCTTGTATCCATAGAAAAAAATGTATTCATCCCAAAGGAGGATTTTTATGACAAAGATTGATATTATTTCAGGTTTTTTTAGGAGCCGGAAAAAAACTACATTTATACAGAAATTACTTTCCGATGCTTTAAAGGGAGAAAATGTTGTTCTTATCGAGAATGAGTTCGGTGAGATTGGTGTGGACAGCGGCTTCTTAAAGAATGCGGGAATCGAAATCAGGGAAATGAATCAGGGCTGTATTTGTTGTTCTTTAGTGGGAGACTTTGAAAGCTCCTTGAAGGAGGTTATTGAGCAGTATCATCCTGATCGTATTCTGATTGAGCCCTCGGGAGTTGGAAAGCTTTCCGATATTTTATCGGCGGTAAAGACCGTTTCCGAGAATCTGGATGTAAAGCTGGATGGTGCGGTAACCGTAGTGGACGCTACAAAAGCAAAGCTGTACAACAAGAATTTCGGTGAGTTTTTTGATGACCAGATTCGTTTTGCCACTTCCGTTGTACTGTCCAGAATGGATATTGCTTCCGGAGAGAAGGCTCAGGAGGCCGTAAATATTGTTCGTGGCATCAATCCTCATGCTAACCTGATTACCACAGCCCTTACGGAGTTAAGCGGAGAAAAGCTTCTGGAAATCATCGGGAAGGAAGAGAATCTGGAAGAGGAGCTTTTGGCAGAAGTAAAGGCGAAAGCCGCTCATCACCATGAGCATCATCATGACCACGAGCACCATCATGAACATCACCATGAGCACGGGGAGTCCTGCGGTTGCGGCTGCCATGATGAAGAAGAGCATGAGCATCATCACCATCATGAGCACGATGAGTCCTGCGGTTGTGGCTGCCATGATGAGGAACATGAGCATCATCACCATCATGAGCACGATGAGTCCTGCGGCTGTGGCTGCCATGATGAGGAACATGAGCATCATCACCATCATGAGCATGGAGAGTCCTGCGGTTGTGGCTGTCATGATGAGGAAGAGCATGAGCATCATCATCACCATCATCATGAAGGCTGCACTTGCGGTCATGACCATGATGCGGATGAAATTTTTGACAGTATCGGTTTGGAAGTATTTAAGAAGGTAGACAGAAGTCATTTGGCAGAGATTTTAGAGGAAATGGCTGAAGGCTGTACTTACGGCGGTATTGTCCGTGCAAAGGGGATGCTGGCTTGCACAGACGGCACTTGGGTAAACTTTGATATGGTGCCGGAACAGGTGGAAATCCGTGAGGCCGACCCTGAAAATATCGGAAAGTTTGTGGTTATCGGAACTGAGCTGCAAAAGGACAAGATAAAGGCTTTGTTTAACGACTAATTTTTAAAAAGAATTCTCCGAAAAGGAATAGACTTGGTTTCTTTTTCGGAGAAGAAGATATAGAACGGAAGGAGAGTAGAATGGGAGAACAGTGGGAAGCGGAGGGAGAAGGCATTCCGGTCTTTTTGATTAACGGATTTTTAGAGTCGGGAAAAAGCAGCTTTATTCAATTTACCATGGAGCAGGAATATTTTCAGACTGAGGGCAATACCCTCCTTCTTCTTTGTGAGGATGGGGAAGTGGAATATGACCCTATTAAGCTGGCAGCGCATCATACAACGCCGGTGTATATGGAAAATATTACTGATTTTCAGGAAGATAAATTGCAGTCTCTGGCAAGACAGTATAAGGCGGAGAGAGTCTTAATCGAGTGGAACGGGATGTGGAACCAGGATGATTTATACGGCGGTCCCATGAGTGAAGAGGTACTGGCAAAACAGCAAAATCGTGAGCCGAAGTATCATGTGTCCATGCCGAAGAACTGGTTTTTATATCAGGTGATTACGATTTTAGACGGCTCCAGCCTAAAGATCTATCTTTCCAATATGCGTTCTTTCCTGGGGCAGATGCTTCGTCATGCGGAGCTGTGCATCGTAAATCGTTGCGATAATCTGTCCAATGAAGAGTTGGTGGATTATCGTAGAAAGATTCGGGCAATGGGGCAGAATGCCATGATTTTACTGGAGGATAAGAATGGAGAAATTCCCCAGACCGCTCTTCCGGAAGACCTGCCCTACGATCTTGGACAGGATGTCATTACTTTAGCAGATGAAGATTATGGTACCTGGTTCTTGGACTGCATGGAGAACCCGGAGCGCTATCTGAATAAAGAAATCACATTTTCCGCTATGATTTTAAAACGGAAAAATATGCCGGAGAATGAATTTGTTCCGGGACGTATGGCGATGACCTGTTGTGCGGAGGATATGACTTTCCTGGGCTTTATCTGTAAGGGAGACAAGAAGTTAATTGCTCCCTTTTCAACAAGAGACTGGGCAAAGCTCACTGCAAAGGTGAAGCTGGAGGAACGGGAAGAATATCATGGTATAGGACCGGTTTTTACATTTGGAAAAGATTGCCAGAACCGGAGAAATCAAGGAACCTGTGAATTTCTAACGATTTCTTATAGAAGGATAAACGATATTTTTTTAGAAATAAGTAAGAAAGCCTTGCGAAATTATATTATTTTTTTGTATACTAGAGTGTTAATTTAACAAGGGCAGGATTTGTATGGATGCAAGATGCCCTACAACTTAAAGGAGGACTTACTATGTCATATTTACAGATCTTTGCACTATTAGGAGCATTTTTAATCCCGTTTATCTTGCTTTGGCTGATTTGCTACGGCTTGGAGGCTTACGCTCTTTATACCCTGGCTAAGAATAACGGTCAGGAGGATAAGGCAATTTTAGCCTTTATCCCCTACGTAAATCGTGGACTCTATGCTTATTTTGCAGGTGACCAGGAGATGTTCGGGAATCAGGTTCCTACGATTGCCAGTGCCGCAATCATGGGTGTGCTTCCCCTTCTTGGTGGATTTGTTGGCGGCGCCCTTTGGGGATTGGTTGGCATTATCTTTACCATCGTAGTGATTATTGTTTCTTTCTACAATTATAAAGCCGTATATGGAAAGATGAGCAGCGTTTCCGATTCCACTCTTTTCGGCGTTTTGGCTGCGGTAATTTCCCTTTGCCGTGTTATCTTCATTTTCCTTCACAGAAATGATATTCTGGTAGAGGACGGAGAAATCGTAGAATAATATTTCCATTCAGCAAGCTATAGCAGTTATATACCGGCTCCAAAAGTTAGACCCAAGAATCTAACCTTAGAAGCCGGTATTTTTATAAATATTTTTACAGCCGAAGAAGAGCCGGGGATAGTGATCCGGTATGATTTTTAGGAAAAAGTTTTATCCATCTACAGTTGTAGGGACGGGAGAAAATATGAATCAGGTAGAAAGTATTGAAAATGAAATTCGGGTCTGGAGCTTCCAAAAATTTTTGGAAATGGTTTGGCTCTGGGGCTTACCCGTTTTATGGGGAAATTTTTATTGGCGCTGGCATTGTTTTTTTGATTGGTCGATTTATCATTAAAAAAAGCTGGGACATATTCTTCCGAAAACCCCTATTTCAGCTAAGATCGATCCTACGGTTCGGAATTTTTTCTTTCGAGCAATCGTACTTTGTCTGTATCTGATTTTAGGAATCAGCTGTGTCAGCATTCTGGGGGTTCCCATTGCTTCCGTCATCACTCTTTTGGCTTCTGCCGGTGTGGCGGTAGGTCTGGCCTTACAGGGCTCCCTATCTAACCTTGCGGGAGGCATTATGCTTTTGCTGTTTCGCCCCTTTAAGGTGGGGAATTATATCAAAAGCGGTACGGATGAAGGCACGGTACAGGAGGTGAGTATTTTCTATACCGTTATTCTTTCTCCGGATAACAAGCGGATTTCCATTCCCAACGGCAGCCTGATGAATGCCAATATCATCAATTATAGTGCGGAGCGTTTCCGGAGGGTGGATTTGATTTACCAGCTTGGTCGGGATGAGGATGTAGAAAAGATAAAGGGATATTTGGAGGCTTGTATTCAGGACGATGAGCTGATTCGAAAATACCCGGAGCCCTTTGTAGGGCTTACCGCGGTGGGAAGAGATTATTTGGAGTTTAGTATCCGTCTTTGGGTGGATACCCCTTCTTACTGGACCCTGTATAATCGGATTAATGAAAAGGTTGCCATCAAATTCGCCAAAGAAAATGTGCTTTTACCCAGCACGGCTATTAAAAATATACAAAGTTGACTTTCATTGCAATAAAATGCCCTCTCTATGCATTGTACTTATGAAAGGACGAAAAAAACATGATCAATGTGAGTATGCTGATTGCGGATTTTTCCCGGGCAGGAAGAAATAGCGGATGAACTGATCTTTTCTTTGGCAAAGGGAAACCGTGAAGCGCTTAAAATCATATATGAGAAAAGCATAAACCCATTGTATGCTTACGTTCTTTCTTTAACAAAAAAATAAGTATGACACAGAGGATGTTTTGCAGGAAACCTATGTAAGCATTGCAGAAAATGCAGCTTCCTATCATGGGGGAAATAAGGCGATGGCATGGATATTTCGAATTGCCAGGAATTTCACCCTGATGCATTTCCGAAAAGAGAAGAACAAAGAAAGTATTCACGAAGTGGAAGAGGCGGTGGACGCCAAATATTCCTTTTCCTTCGTGGAAAATGCTGACCACAGAATGCTTTTGGAATCCGCCATGGAAATATTGGAGGAAGAAGAACGACAGATTCTATTTCTTCATGCCGTGGCAGGCTGGAAGAATCGGGAAATTGCGGAGTATTTAGGAAAAAACTTAAATACGGTTTTATCCAAATACCAGAGGAGCATTAAGAAGCTGCAGGAGCATTTAGGAAAGGATGAGTAAGATGAAGCAGGAAAATATGGAAAAAGAGCTTCAAGAGGCTGTTCAAAATCTTATCCCCAATGACTTATTTACTAGGATTACCGCAGAACTGGATTCCAAGGAAGAGGGTGCAAAGATGGAAAAAGTGCTGGTAAGAAGAATTGAAAGGAAGAGTACAAGTCCAGGATTAAAAACAGTGATGCAGTTGGTGGCAGCCTGTGTGGCTTTGGTATTGGTAGTTGGGGGAATCTTTTATTACAGAGGAAACTTAATGGTGGATAGCTTGGTGGACTTGGATGTAAACCCGGGAATTGAGCTTCTTACCAACCAAAAGAACCGCGTATTAGAAGCTTATGCAACCAACGGCGACGGTGATAAGGTTCTTTCCGGTATGGATTTACAGAACGTGGATTTACAGGTGGCATTAAATGCTATCGTAGGTTCCATGGTGCAGCAAGGCTATATGACGAAGGACACCAAGGGCGTATTGGTAACCGTGCAGAATAAGGATCAGAAGAAGGCGGATAATCTTCGTAAGCTGGTGGTGAAAGAAATGGAGATAGCTTTGTCCACGGAAGATATGAATGCAGCAGTCTTTCATCAGGTGATTTCCAGTCAGAATAACAATGCTTCCGCATTTGCCAGGAAAAATAACATTTCCTTAGGAAAGGCTGTGTTCGTACTGAACCTTGCCAATAAGGCCAGCTCCTTAAATGCCAAAGAGCTGGCAAAGATGAAGATTTCCGAAATTGCAAAGCTGGTAGCTGATAAGAACATCGATATTCGTGACATTATTGAGTATGATTCTGATGACAGCCTCTGGGAAAAATATCGCAGATGCTATTGAGGATATTAATGAGGGAGATGATGACTACATCGTAGCAACAACTCAGCAGGGCGGCAGAATCAGTGCAGACAAGGCAAAGGCTATTGCTTTTTGGTCACGCAGGGGTTTCTGCCGGACAGGTAAGAGACTTGTCCGTTGAGTACGATGATGACGGTGTATATGAGATTGACTTTAAAGTAGGAAACATGGAGTACGATTACGAAATCGGTGCTGTAGATGGTTCCATCAGAAAAAGCCGATGTAGAGCAGGACGACTAAATGAGAAGCGTTTAATATAATTTAAATATCATATACGATATACAGTATGGGTCTGAAATGAGGGCAATTTGAGCTCGCCCTGATTTTTCAGACCCATTTGCATAAGTGATATTTTTGATTTTTCTTCATCAAAAATGTTTCTCTATCCCCATTCTTTGCTATACTGTCTGAAGTACAAAAAAAGGGCATATTTCCTTTTTTTGCGAGACTTAGGAGGATTAGATGAAAGAGATGGGACAGAAGGAGTTTTCTGAAAAACTCGAGATTAGCCAAGGGACTTGAGGAAAGTATTCTTCGTTTTTTTCCGATGAGCGAAACCAAGAGAATTTAAATAAAAATTTTTTTGCCAGTATCGAAGAGTTGATTAACAACGGAGGAGGACTTCTTCTTGCAGCAGACCCTGCCGGAGAAAAAGGATGGCCAGCAGCAGATTAATCTGAAGTTTTTAAAAACCGAGGAAGGAAAAAGCTATGCTGCGGCTTTCACCAATGTGGAAGAGCAGAAGGCGGGAAATGAAGGCCAGCAATCCTCCGCAGTTTTACTTCCTGTGGCGGAGCTGTTACAGATTGCGGCGAACCATCCCCATTCCGACGGTGTGGTAATCAATCCCTTCAGCAACAGCTTTATTCTTCTGAAAAGAAGCCATCGTGGCTTTGCAAAATAAGATGCGTACCCAGAACGTGGAAGAGCGTTTGAAGGGAAGTGCCGGAATTTTTCAGGCGGTTGCAGCTTACTATGAGGAGCAGAAGAAGCTTCCTGAAGGAGAGGCTATGCCGGAAGACAAGAAGCGTGCCGGCATTGAGAGAGTATTACAGGGTTTTTACAGGCCATGGAGCTTAATGCTCAGCTTTTGGTGGCTATCGTATCCACCGAGAAAAAAGAGGGAGAAATCGCAGATGGTCAGGGTTCTTCTGAACCATTTAACAACACAGGATGGAAGAGACGCCATTGCGGTATTTACCTCCGGGGATCAAATCGAGAAGAATCCTGCAGAAACAGCGGCTATCGCTATGCCGGTGCAGGATGTGCTGAAGGCGGCTATCCACATTTCCGAATCCGGAAAGATGGACGGACTGATTATTAATCCCTGGTCCCAGTCCTTCTTCTTAAGTCTGGACATGGTGAAGTGGCTTCTGGATGCCAAGATGCGGGGAGAAGAGAGAGCGAAGGAAAATGAAGAAAAGAGAGCCATGACCCAGGGGCTTTCCGAAACCATGCTATACTCCGCTTTAATCGGTGGAAGCTTAGGAATTGCCAAGGAGAAAGATGCTCTTGGAGAAGCTCCTTATAGAGAGCAGGCCTTTAGCTATCGTCCTGCTATGGGATCCGTTCTTTTGGCAGAGTTCCATAGCCTGAATACCGAAAGAAAGCTTTCCTTCCCGGATATGCAGGAAAAGTTCTACGACTGGAAGTCTAAGGGAATGTATGCCTTGGAAGGACAGGAGCAGGATGCCGTGGAAACTATGGATGCCAGCATTATGCGCTTTGCCACCGGTAAAGGACCTAAGGATTGCGGTGTGGATGCAGAGGATGATTCCTTCCTTTCCAGAATGCTACCCTTTGCCATGATGCTTTGCAGACGTTTGCATCAGTTTAGTGACATGGACAGGGCAATGCTCCATGATGCAGTGCGATTAACAAACAATAATCCTAAGGCTATGCTGATAGGAGAGCTTTATGCCACCATGCTTCGTAATCTGGTTCTTCACTTAGGGGGAGAGAGTCTGGAGGAGCAGCTACAGGCTGCGGCCAATTATGTGGCTTTATTCTACGAAGAGGAAGAGGCGGAGAGTGAAGAAGAGAAGCGTCTTAATGAAGAGGCTAAGGAGCAGCATAGAGAGGATGTTAAGGACTATGATGCACTGGTTGCCTCCTTTGAGATCCTAAAGCCTTTCCTGGATCTAAAGAGTCTGGAAGGAAAGAATGCGGAGGAGCTGTCCGGAAAGGGAAGCTGCGAAGATACCCTTCTTTTAGCTACCTGGGTACTGCTAAATAGCAAGAGCTACCAGGAAGCAGTGGAATCTGCACTTTCCGTAAAGGGAAGTAAGAATCTTCCTGTAGTGGTTTCTACTCTGGCAGCAGCTTACTACGGCTTATCCCAGATTCCTAAGGACTGGGTGAATGCTTTAGCCGGTAAAGAGGAAGTCCGCGAAATCGCCATTGAGTGGCAGATGCGCTGGCTGGATTAAGGGGGGAATTTGTATCGAAATCAATTTTTCATACTTTATTTAGCGCAATCAATTTTTATTATACAAGTAAAGAATAATAAAAAAAGCTCGGCTATCCAGTCGAGCTTTTTTGATTAAACAAATATATTTCTTGCTTGAAAATAATGGACATGGTATTCTGTTTAAGAAAAAAATATGGATTGGCATACTGAGGAAAGGAAAGATTAGTATGAGAAAAATTGAGAACAGCTTTAGCTCTATTTTTTTGGTCATGTCTTGTATCCACTCTACCATTGTTCCTGCAGAAAATTTTTTTTGGAGAAGCAGTGACTTTTGTAGAGACGGAAGCTGTAAATCAAGAAGCGGATTTACAAGAGGATTTACAGGAGGATTTACAGGAGGACACAGAAAAAACTTGATTCTCAAGACGAGTATTTTTATGAAGAACAAGAGGTTTCAGGTATTTTTGCTTAGTGTGAAGGCAGATTCTGGTGTATTCCCAAAGGATGCAAAGCTAAGAGTTAAAGTAGTTAATAAAGTAGAAGAGCAAAAGAAAGTTGAGACTGCAGTTGAGAGGATAGCTGAAGGAAATCTGAAGGATAGTATTATTTTTAGATATTAGTATTTTTAGATAAAGAAGGTGTTGAAATTCAGCCGGATACGTCAAAAGGGGAAGTAATGGTTAATTTTTCACAGATACCCTTTTGGGCTCAGGACGGAGAAGATAATATCTCTATTTTTCATTTAGATGAACTTGGTGCGGAAGCGGAAAAAAATAGAAGATATTAGCTTAAACGAGGAAGAAAAAAATCCGTAGAAATCAGAGCCACGCATTTCTCCTTATTCATTATTTCTGCAACAGGCGGCGGTTATAATACTAATAATTTTGGACTTTATGCAGGAGAAGAGGGAAATATAGAGAAGATGTTTAGGAATGTCTTTTCAGGGGATCCTAAGATTCCTATCCTAAGTGTAAGGTCTGAGAATCCTGATATTGTCGAGGTCGGTAAGAATGCTAAAAATGAATTTGTTTTTAAAGCCTTAAAAGAGGGAAAGGCCAGAATATATGCAAGCAAAGAAATAGAAGATAGAATAGTGGAAAGGAAAGTGGAGGTACTTGTTCAGAAAGCCCTTACCAAAGGAAAGATCGGAGAGAATATAGAATTTGAAATCACCGGTTCAGGAAATAATCTGACTTTGAGCTTTAAAGGTTATGGCGCTATGGATGTAAATCACAGCCGCCTGTGGGAGACTTATAAAGATAAAATCAGTACCGTAATCATTGGAGAAGGAATTGAAACGTTGGGGGAAGATGGCTGGTCATTTTACGCTATGAAAAATATTAGGCATGTGCAGCTACCCTCTACTTTGCAGGAAATTCCTAAGCTTGCTTTTGCATTTTGTAATGAACTTGGGGATGTCATTATTCCGCCTTCCGTTAAAAAGATAGGGGAAGGCGCATTTTGGAAAAATGGAGGCAGGAAGAATACTATTTATAATCATTCGAAAGTATTCATCGGAGATGAGGATTACGAAAAATATTTTACTACTGTGGTGCAGGATCCAAATCTTCAAAGCACAGAGGAGATTGCTCAAATTAGAGATTTTAAAAATATACACAATACCTGAAATTGAAAAAAATGTTTTTTTGAGTTGGAGACTTCCGGTGATGAGCTTGATGGAAAAATTTTTATTTGTACATAACGGAAGAACCCAGGAAATCACAGTAGAAGATTTTACAGATAAGAACTATGCAGGTAAAATATTTAATGAAGATTTGTCTTTAAATTTAAGGGAAGTGGATATTCGGGATTCTAAAGATGGAAATATTAAAAGAGATATTTTTTTACACTAGCGGCTTTGCCTACAATTCTTTGAATGGAAAAAAATCAAACCTGGCCATACCTATTACTGTGGAATATTAAATCAAACTTATAGAAAAAAATATTCCTTGGGAAAGTAGGGCTGTTTATCAAAAAGAAAATACAAGTCGGTGAAGCAAATATACTTCCTCATGAAGATGGAGGATTTCGATGGTCGGCAAAAAAAGAGGGTGATACAAATGTAGTACGGATACAGGGGAATGGAAGACTGAAGGAATTAAGCAAAATGGGGATCTATATGCTCATGCAAAAATGTCCTTTTGTCTCAATGATGTTCATTTAGAATTGCAGGGAAATATTACCGCCTTGGATCCCCATTCCCTGGAAGGATTTAGAGATTTTACCGGAGATTTGCGATTGCCTGATTCTATAGAAGAAATTGGAGAAGGGGTATTCACTGAGAAGAATCTTGCTAATGGAAGACTAATATTTCCGTCACGCTTAAAGGTAATCGGAAAAAAAGCTTTTAAGTATTTTAATTTTAAAGGGGATATCACTTTACCGGAAGGTCTAAAAAGTATTGGGGAAGAGGCATTTGTAGATCGATTGGATTATGAGAATATAATAATCCCATCTTCGGTGCAATACATAGGAAATTCAGCATTTTTCCGTCCGGATGATGCTTGGCATGGGACAAAGAATACTATTACGAACTATTCGTCGATTAGACTAACTGAGCGTTATATAAATCCGTATTATACGAATGTTATTTGGAAAAATAGTTCGAATGATCCTTCGTCTTCTACCGGAGGAAACGTCGGCGCTAATACTTCCGGCAGTTCCGGAAGAACAGGAGCTACAGTCGGCTTAGGCGGTACCGGTGGTTCAAGCAGCTCAGGTGGATCCGGCGGTTCAAGCAGTTCCGGCGCTTCGGGCGGAGGAGTCATTATCTCCGGAGGCAAGCCTAAGGTTTTAGGCGTGGATAGAGAAGTTCCTTCTATTGTGAATTGGCAGAGAAATGCAAAGGGCTGGTGGATTCTATATGCCGATGGAACTTATCCAAAGGCTCAGTGGTTATGGCTGAATCATAGCTGGTACTATTTTAACCAAGATGGCTATATGCTTATTGGCTGGCAGTTTATCAATAATTCCTGGTATTATTTTGAAGAAAATGAGGGAAGTGAACAAGGGAAAATGTGCATAGGTTGGAAGCAGATTAAAGAGGATTGGTATTATTTTACTGAAGAGGATTCTGCTAATATTGGAAAAATGTGCACTGCTTGGAAAGAAATCCGTAATAAATGGTATTTTTTCAATCCTGTCGAGGGTAAAGATAATGGAAAAATGCTGTCCAATACCATGGTAGATGGCTATACTTTAGCTGTGGATGGCGCATGGAAAACAGAAGTTCAAAGAGCAGTATAAAGTTCTTTTTCCATACATGCAATCATATAATTTGCAAACGAGATATCACACGCTTTGTGAGCAATACCCGTTATGAACGAAAAAAGAGCAGAGTATGAAGAAAATCTTCTATTCTCTGCTCTTTTCTGTTTACGAATAATGCTGTAAATACGTTACTTATTTTTTATATAGGACAAGTTTAAAAAGTATGAGATTCAGATTATCTCAGGCCGCTTGATATAAGCTAATTAGATTCTTATGCAGTTAGCGCTTCCTCCGGTACCGGGTGGCTAGCGTTAAATTCCGTTACCAACTGATCGATAAAAGCATAAGTAGCGGGAGCTACAACCTGTAGCTGCTCGGGAGTATCCACATAAGCTTTAAAGCTTCCGGCAAAGTACTCTGTACTGTCGGATTTCTCATATTGGGTTACCAAACCGTTTTGATTGGCTTCCTGCTGATAGATTGCTACGAAATCCGCTTCCTCGGAACGAGAGCGTTTTCCTCTGGTAACATAGCGGAAGACCTGATTTCCATAACGCTTTTCTTGTAAAAGAATTTCTTCGTCTTTATATACTACATCATCGAAATAATGTCCGATTTCATGGGCAAGAGCGTAGGCTCCCAGTAAGTCCTGGTCGGATAGCATTATGTTTGCTTCCATTCCGTCCAAAGCGGTATACATGCCGATGACATTGTCTCGTCTTTGTTTACTGTTAAAAAAAGTAATACTGTTATGATTCAACTCATACTGTAAACGAATGGATGCAGGAATTCTGTTATAAACTTCAATAGCCGCATTGACCTGGGCATCATTCACTGCACCATCTCCCTGTTTTAAAGGGATTCCGGCAAAAACCGGAGAGCTTGCCAGAAGAGAACATAGGGTAAGAACTCCTAAGCCTTTTCTTCCGTAATTTTCTAAAGCCTTCAAAATCCTTCTTGAAAATGCCTTAGTTTGTGTAAAAAACTTTTGCATATTTGCTCCTTTCTCATGCAAATGGCTAAGAGTAGCTCTTAGACCCAGCTTATATATCGGCCTATTTATAAAAATAAATTAGAAAAATTCAAAGCTTGGAAAAAAATTCTTAAGAAAAATACTGCGGATTTTCGCTTCTGTTCTGTGTTGTTCCATGCTTATTCTGTTTCCGTTCTATTCTGATCCGGGAAAATCCGGAAAAAAATCTTGACGCTCGAGAAAAATGACTATACTGTGTATAAGACTTGATTTAAAGACACCAATAAATAAGTCTCAAATAAACAACGCAACAGTTCAACTATCCAATAAAAAGAAGGAGGAACTTATTATGAGCGGAACGAAGAAGAAAAGCGGAGCACTGCTTGGAGCAGCCTTTCTGATGGCAACTTCAGCCATAGGACCGGGATTTTTAACCCAGACGGCAAAGTTTACCGGTGATTTTAAAGCCAGCTTTGCCTTTGTTATTTTAGCTTCGGTTATTTTGGCAGCGATTGCCCAGCTGAATATCTGGCGTGTGCTTTGCATCAGCGGGATGCGAGGACAGGATGTGGGCAACCGTATTCTTCCGGGACTGGGATATTTTGTTTCCTTCTTAATAGTTTTGGGCGGTTTGGTTTTTAATATCGGAAATGTAGGCGGAGGAGCCTTGGGCTTACAAACGGTTCTGGGAATTCCCACACAGCTTGGTTACTTTCTTGCAGGAGGTCTGGCTATTCTGGTTTTCTTATCCAAGAATGCTAAAGGAATTATGGATCACTTGGTAAAGATTCTTGGGGCGGTCATGATTCTTGTTATCCTGGTGGTTATCTTTATGGTAAAAGCCTCCCATTGCCTCCGGCCTTAAAAACAGTATTCTTCCGGAAGCAAGCATCGTAAGTTTATTTCCTGCCATCCTTACTCTTTTGGGGGGTACGGTTGGAGGATATATTACCTTCGCGGGAGCGCACCGTTTGATTGATGCCGGAGTTACCGGGGAAGATAAGTTGAAGGATATTAATTATTCCGCGCTTATGGGAATGTTTGTTGCCGCCTTGGTTCGTGTCCTTTTATTCTTTGCGGTATTGGGTGTTGTGGCAAAGGGTGCCAGCTTGGATGCGAAAAACCCGGCAGCAGATGCCTTTCTTCAGGGAGCTGGCGTAATAGGACAGAGAATTTCCGGCTTGGTGCTCTGTTGTGCGGCTATTACCTCTATCGTTGGTGCGGCATACACCTCTGTCAGCTTCCTAAAGACCTTATCTCCCGCAGTGGCTAAGAGAGAAAATCTTTTTATTATTGGATTTATCCTCCTTTCCACCTTGGTAATGGCAGGCCTTGGAAGTCCGGCAAAGCTTCTGGTTTTGGCAGGCTCTCTGAACGGTTTAATCTTACCGGTAAGCTTAGGCATTTGCCTTGTAGCTTCTCAGAATAAGAAGATTATGGGAGAAAATTATAAGCATCCGAAAATTCTGCTTTTCCTGGGGATTATCGTGGTAGTATTATCTGCATATGTGGGATTAACATCCTTAACAAAGTTATCAACTCTCTTTACCGCATAAAATCTATGCATGAAAGCTCAGAGCATATAGATTTTTAAAGAACGGGATTTTTAAACAGAGATTGTTTTCGGAGAAAGGAAAACTATGGAAAAGATACGAGTGCTTACTGCAGGAGACTCTGCTTTACTGATTCAGTTTGAGCAAAGAATCGGAGAGGATGTAAATCGCAGAATCAGCGCTACCGTAAAGTTATTGAAAATGCAACAAATCGAAGGGATTGTGGATATGATTCCCGCCTACGCCTCCCTGCTGGTGCAGTATAACCCCTTGGTGATTCGCTATGAGGAAATTTACAAGAGGGTTTCCGCCATTGTGAAGATGGATACCAAGGTGGAAAGCATGGAGAAGAAGGTTTGGGAGATTCCTGTCTTATACGGAGGAGAGCTGGGACCGGACTTTCCCTATGTGGCGGAGCACGCCGGAATCAGCGGAGAGGAACTGATACGCCTCCATAGTGAGAAGGATTACCTAGTGTATATGCTGGGCTTTTTACCGGGATTTACTTATCTTGGCGGGCTGGAGGAAAAGCTCCATACTCCCAGACTGGAAAACCCCAGAGTGAAGATTCCGGCAGGTTCTGTAGGAATCGGAGGATCTCAGACCGGTGTTTATCCTGTGGATTCTCCGGGAGGCTGGCAGTTGATCGGAAGAACGCCGGTGAAGATGTACGACCCGGAAAAGCAGGACCCTATCTTGGTACAGGCCGGAGAATATATCCATTTTTATCCGATTACGGATTCTGAATATGCAAGGATTTCCGAGGCGGTAGCATCAGGAAATTATAGCGTACAGTGGCATAAGGAGGGCTAAAATGGGATTTCGAGTTATAAAGGGAGGCCTTCTTACTACGGTTCAGGACTTAGGTCGTACAGGTTATCAGGCCCAGGGCTTTAATGTGAACGGTGTCATGGATAGAAGAGCCTTTCGTATTGCAAACCTGCTTTTGGATAATCCGGAAAATGAGGCGGTGCTGGAATGCACTTTAATCGGTCCCACCTTGGAGTTTACCGCTCCTATGATTATCTCCATTACAGGAGGAGATTTTCGACCGGAATTAAATGATGAAGCAATCCCTATGTATACCGCCATTTATGTGGCAAAGGGGGATGTGCTGAAGGTGGGCTCTGCAAGAACCGGGCGAACTTGTTATATCGCTTTTTCCAATTATTTAAAGGTGCCTGTGATTATGGGCTCCCGTTCTACCAATTTAAAGTGTCAGATTGGCGGCTTTAAGGGAAGAAAATTAGAGGACGGGGATTATCTGGATACCAGAATTAATCGAAGAATTTATCTTCCCAGCTTTCTTTCCAGAACTCTTCCCTTAAAGGAATATGAGGAAAGCAAAGTGAAGATTCGGGTGGTGCCCGGACCGGAGGAAGAGGTATTTTCCAAAAGAGGAATCAAGAGCTTCTATGAAAGTGAATATACGGTGGGAAGTGAGTTTGACCGTATGGGACTTCGCTTGGACGGGGCATATATTGAAAGTAAGAAGGGCTCCGACATTATTTCCGACGGAATTGCCTTAGGCTCTATTCAGGTTCCTTCCCATGGAAAACCCATTGTCCTTCTGGCAGACCGGCAAACCACCGGAGGCTATGGAAAAATAGCTACGGTAGCAACGGTAGATTTACCAAAGCTTGTACAAAGAAGAATGGATGATAAGATTCATTTTGAAAAGATTACGGTACAGGAGGCACAAAGGTTGCTCCGGGAAGAGGAAAAGGAGCTACAGGAGATGCGAAAGCTGATTCATAAGCCCTGTAAGGAAGTCTTAGATTGTCGTTTGGCGGCAAAACGCTTATCCAAGTTATTTGAGAAGTAGGAGAGGAGAAAGAATGGATTTAGAAAAGGTAGAGGGTTTGGTAAGAATTTTGGAGAATTCCTCCTTAAATACCATGTCCATTAAAGATGGAGATTTTTAAGATTGTTATGAGTAAATTAGACCATCCTCCCGTGCTTGCTCAGGGAGGAGCTTCTCAGGTGGTTTATGAGAGTCCGGCTGCGGAAAAGCAGGAGAATACGGAAGAAGAGAATGAGGTGCATATTACCAGTCCTATCGTGGGAACCTTTTATTCCGCATCTGGACCGGATATTCCCGCCTTTGTTACGGTGGGAGATAAGGTAAAGGCGGGGGATACGGTTTGTATTCTGGAAGCTATGAAGATGATGAACGAAATCACCGCGGATTTTGACTGTGAAATCGAGGCGGTGCTGGTTTCCAATGAGCAGAAGGTGGAGTATGGACAGCCTTTGTTCCGTGTGCGTAAGCTGTAAAGGAGGCGGAAGTGTTTAAGCGAGTCTTAGTAGCCAACCGGGGAGAGATTGCCGTTCGGGTAATTCGGGCTCTTCGGGGCATGGGTATCCCCTCCGTGGCGGTATATTCCAAAGAAGACCAGGACAGCCTTCACGGAAGACTGGCGGAGGAAAGGGTCTGTATTGGAGAGGGTTCTTCCCGGAATTCCTATTTAAATATGGACACCCTGATTACCGTGGCCAAGAATACCGGCTGTGATGCCATTCATCCGGGCTATGGTTTTCTGTCGGAAAATGCTCAGTTTGCCGAAAAATGTAGGGAAAACGACATTTGCTTTATCGGACCGAGTCCGGAGGTGATAGACGGCATGGGGAATAAATCCCAGGCCAGAACCAAGATGCGGGAAGCTGGGGTGCCGGTGGTACCCGGTTCTTTAAATGCTCTTTATGATGTGAAGGAGGCCTTAGAGGAAGCCAAGGCCATGGGCTTTCCGGTAATGATTAAGGCCAGCTCCGGCGGCGGCGGAAAGGGTATGCGGGAATGCTATTCCGAGGGAGATTTTGAAAATGAATTCCTCACCGCCCAAAGGGAATCCGCCAATGCCTTTTCCGATGATGCCATGTATCTGGAAAAGCTGATTTTGGAGCCCCGTCATGTGGAAGTGCAGATCATGGGAGACAGCTTCGGGAATGTGATTGCTCTCGGAGAAAGAGATTGTTCCATCCAGCGAAATCACCAAAAGCTGGTGGAGGAATCCCCCTCCCCCATTGTGACAGCGGAAAGCCGTAAAGCCATGATGGAGGCTGCGGTGAATGCGGCCAAGGCGGTGTCTTACGTAGGAGCCGGCACCATAGAATTTATCGTGGATCAGGAAGGCAAGTTCTATTTTATGGAAATGAACACCCGTATTCAGGTGGAGCACGGGGTAACGGAGCTGGTAACGGATACGGATCTTGTGATAGAGCAGATTCGGGTTTGTGCCGGGGAGCCTCTTAGCATGACGCAGGAAGAGGTACTCCTTAGAGGACATGCCATAGAATGCAGAATCAATGCGGAAATTCCGGAGAAGAATTTTATGCCTAGTCCCGGAACCATTACGGCTCTGCATTTACCCGGTGGCAACGGGGTAAGAGTGGATACGGCTATTTATACCGGTTACAAGATTCCCATGGAATATGATTCCATGATTGCCAAGGTTTTTGGTTCACGGAAGAGACCGGCAGGAGGCAATCCGGAAAATGAAGGGAGCCCTGGAAGAGATGCTGGTGCTGGGGGTGGAAACCAACCTGGACTTCCAGTACAAAATCATGCAGTCTGAGGCATTTGTGGAAGGAAAGGTAGATACCGGCTTTATTGAGCGCTTTACCTTAGGAGGAAAATAAGCATGAAGGTTGATTTAAATGCGGATGTGGGAGAGAGCTTCGGCCGTTATACCCTGGGAATGGATGATAGCTTGATTCCCCTACTCAGCTCTGCCAATATTGCCTGCGGCTACCATGCAGGGGATCCTTTGGTGATGGAGAAGACTGTGGAACTTTGTAAGAATGCAGGAGTTGCCCTGGGGGTGCATCCGGGCTTTCCCGACTTGCAGGGCTTTGGCAGAAGAAATATGGACTGCACACCCAAGGAATTAAAGACCATGCTGCTCTATCAAATGGGAGCCCTGGAAGCATTTTTACATAAGGACGGCTTAAAGCTTCAGCACGTAAAACCCCATGGAGCGCTTTATAACATGGCCGCAAAGGATGAAGAACTGGCTAAGGCTATTTGCGATGCGGTAAAGGAATATGATTCTTCTTTGATAATCCTGGCTCAGGCCTCCGGTAAGCTCTACCAATTGGCGGAAAAGATGGGCCTTCCCGTAAAAGCGGAGGTCTTTATGGATAGAGCTTACGAGGAAGACGGTTCCTTGGTGAATCGAAGAAAGCCGGGAGCCATGATTACCGACGAAGAGGAAGCCATTGAGCGGGTACTTTCCATGGTACTGGAGAAGAAGGTCAAAGCCATCACAGGAAAGGAAATTCCTATACAGGCGGATTCTATCTGCGTCCATGGAGACGGAGAGAAAGCCCTGCTTTTTGTAGAAAAGCTAAGGAAGACTCTTGAAAGAGAGGGAGTGACAATAGAAGCGTTTGGTAAACATTTTTTTAGGGAAAAATTTTTTTATAAAAAAAGGAAAAATATCTTTATAAAAACTTGAAAGGAATGTGGGAGTCAAATTAATTTATAGCCTTCATGCAGTATAGGGTCCGGAATAGGGGCAATCTGAGCCCGTCAGTGCTAGTGAAAGCAAGCAGAGCGAAGCTTGAACTTAGTACTGTTACGAGGTGAAGTTAGCGAGACGTGCCCTGAGCCCGGACCTATACTACATGAAAAGCTGTTTTTGATATTTACATTATTTTCTTCAGCTTTTTATGAAATTTTTCTGTATTTCATTGACAGCAGAAAAAAATAGCTAGTAAAAATATGAAAATGATTTCCGTTTTTATGGATTTTGTATTCAATACTTTTGGGATTTGATTTTAGTATGAAGAGGACTGAAAAAGGAAATCCTAATCGGAAAAGCATCTCTATTGTCAGGAATAGGGGAGTAAAGAGCAGAGTTGAGATGGATTTTTGTAGGGGAGCGGATATGGAAAAAGGGAAGTACAAAACCCAGCATAAAGAGGAATTGCAGAAATATCTATCCACTTTAGAGGGGAACATTTCACGGTAGCGGATTTAGTGATTCATTTCCGTGAAGAGGGAAAGCCCATCGGAACCACCACCATTTACAGGCAGTTGGAAAGACTTTGCGAGGAAGGTCTGGTAAACAAATACCTGATTGACCAAAACAGTCCTGCCTGCTTTGAGTATGTGGGGGAGAGGAAGGAAGCTTCCAAAGAACATCTTTTTTTCCATTGTAAATGTAGCCGTTGTGGAGCCTTGATTCATCTACATTGTCATGAATTGGACTTTATGATGGAACATCTTCTTGTGCATCATGGCTTTCATTGGAATCCGAAAAGGACAGTTTTTTACGGCTTGTGTGAGAACTGTGCCCGGGAGGAGGAAAAGAAGCCTTAAAGTTATTTACCTAGAAAGGAGCCCCTATGGGACTAAGAAAACTGGCGATTGCCACCACATTTTCCTTACTTGCAGCAAATCTTTTTGCCTGTGGAGCAAGTAATGCAGGAAAGACAGAGACTACAGCAGCCACCACACAGGCAGTAGCAGAGAGCAGCAAGGAGGAGAGCAAGGCAGGCGGAGAGAAGCTGAAGATTGTAGCGACCAATTTCCCTGCTTATGATTTTGCAAGAGCTGTTACCAAGGGAGAGGCGGATGTTACCATGCTGGTTAAGCCGGGAGCGGAGACGCACAGCTATGAGCCAAGCCCTCAGGATATTATTACCATTCAAAATGCGGATTTATTCCTCTATGTAGGCGGTGACAGCGATGCCTGGGTAGACGGTATGTTAAAGTCCATGAACAAGGAGGATTCCTCCGTTTTCAAAATGATGGATGCGGTAAATTTAATGGAAGAGGAAACTGTTGAGGGAATGCAGGAAGAAGAGGAGCATGACCAGGACCATGAAGGAGAGTCCGGAGAGCATAAGGAAGAAGCTGCCGACCATGAGGATAAGGCTTCCGAGGCAAAGAGTGACAGCCACGAGGAAGAGGAAGTGGAGATGGATGAGCATGTTTGGACCTCTCCTATAAATGCCATTCAGATTGTAAAGAAGCTGGATGAGAAGATTTCTTCCTTGGATTCTTCCAAAAAGGACGTTTTTGAGAAGAATACTGAGGCCTATGTGAAGGAATTGGAAGAGCTGGATAAAAGCTTTAGAGAAGTGGTAGATTCCGGAAAGAGAAAGGAAATCATTGTAGCAGACCGTTTCCCCTTTGCTTATTTCTGTAAAGAGTACGGCTTAAGCTACTTTGCGGCATTCCCGGGCTGTTCTACCGATACCCAGCCTGCTGCACAGACCATTGCGTTCTTACAGGATAAGGTAAAGGAAGACGGTATTCCGGTGGTATTCCATATTGAAATGAGCAACGAGGATATGGTAAATGCCATTTGTAAGGATACGGGAGCCAAGAAAATGCTTTTGAATGCGGTACACAATGTGACCGATGAGGATTTCAAAAGCAGGCAAGACCTATGGACTTAATGAAGCCGAATGTAGAGGCATTGAAGGAGGCACTGAATTAATGAGTTATTTTTTTCCCTAAACAAGATTGGCTTTTTCCTATGAAGGGAAGGTGGTATTAGAGGACATTCATTTTTTTCCGTGGAAAAGGGAGATTATCTTTGTATCGTGGGGGAAAAACGGAGCCGGAAAAAAAGTACCCTTTTAAAAGGGTATATTAGGGTTGAAAAAAAGCCCGGTGAAGGAGAAATCATTCTGGGGACGGCCTGAAAAGGCAGGATATCGGATATCTTCCCCAACAGACGGAGGCGCAGAAGGATTTCCCTGCCAGTGTTTATGAGGTGGTGGAGTCCGGATGCCTAAACAAGCTTTCCTTATTTCCCTTTTATCGTAAGGAAGATAAGAAGCGGGTAGAGGATGCTCTTCGTTTTTTTAAACATTGAAAATTTGAGAAAGTCCTGCTATCAGGGAGCTTTCCGGCGGACAACAACAAAGGGTTCTTCTGGCAAGAGCCCTTTGTGCCGGCTCCAAGCTCTTGATTTTGGATGAGCCTGTGGCAGGTTTGGATCCTAAAGGCCCAGACAGAGCTCTATGATTTAATTGACAGATTGAATAAGGAATTAAAGATTACCATCATCATGGTTTCCCATGATGTGAAGGAAATAGTACAAAGAGCAAAAGCATATTCTCCATTTGGCCCATAAGCAGTTATTTTTTTCGGAGAGGCGGAAAAGTATAGAGAGTCGGAGCTTGGAAAAAAAGTTTTTGTGAAGGATTTGGAGGGCTAAATGTTTAAGGTTTTAGGGTCGATGCTTTCCTACGATTTTTATGATTCGAGCGATTATCGTAGGTTCTCTGGTTTCCCTGTGTTCTACACTTTTTGGGAACCAGTTTGGTTTTAAAAAGATATTCCATGATTGGGGATGGCTTGTCCCACGTGGGCTTTGCAGCCTTGGCAATTGCCTATGCTCTGCAATTAGCCCCCATGTCCGTGTCTATTCCGGTCTGTGTGATTGCGGCATTTTTCCTTTTGCAACTGGAAGAAAATTCCAAAATTAAGGGAGATGCGGCTACCGCTTTACTTTGTAGCGGCGCCTTGGCGGTGGGAGTAATGACGATTTCTTTGACCACCGGTATGAATACAGATGTTTGTAACTATATGTTCGGCTCCATCCTGGCCATCAGTCCCTCGGACATGCGGCTTTCCGTAATTTTATCCGTGGTGGTGCTGTTCCTTTACATTTTCTTCTATCCCCGCATCTTCGCGGTGACCTTTGATGAAAATTTTGCAAAAGCCAGCGGAACCAATACCCGTTTTTACAACATGGTTTTGGCCTTACTGACCTCTATCACCATTGTGCTGGGCATGCGAATGATGGGAACCCTATTGATTTCCAGCTTGATTGTATTTCCTTCTATTACGGCAATGCGGGTATGTAAAAACTTCTTAGGTACCATTATTCTGGCATCTATACTTTCTCTCTTTGGATTCTTTGTAGGAATGACTCTATCCTTCCTTTACAGGATTCCTACAGGAGCTTCCATTGTGGTGATAGATATTGTGTTATTCTTCCTGTTTTTGTGCGATTGAAGCAATCCGGAATAGAAAGGGATAGAGGATAAGAAAATGAAATTAAGCAGAAAAATGAATACAAAAGAAGAGAAGGCCTTAGGGCCTTTTCGCATTTTCGGAATAAACAGAAGAGCAAACGAGACCATCCCTTTGAGAAGGGCTTGTCTTCTTCTTGCCCTTTGCGCAGGATTTTTGGTAGCCTGTAAGGAAAAGGATACCGTGCGGAAGACCCCGGGAAAGGTAGAGAGCACGGAAAGTACTTCTTCCGTATCCGAAGAGGAAGCAATGTCTATGGCGGCTGCTTTGGATGCCTTAGAGTCTAAGGATGCTGCATCGGTGGCGGCGGAAAATACAAATCCCTCCTCAGAAAGTAAAATTGCCGGAAGCACCAATTCCGCAGAAAGCGTGAAGGAAACGGATGAGCAGGGAAGAACCTATCCTATAGATGATTATCCCTACAATCCTAAAGAAGACAGAGGTAAGTATTCTTTGGAGAAGCCGGATATTGTGGTGGGAGATAAACTCTATGCCACCCAGATTAATGACTGGTACAAGAACTTTCAGGATTATGAAGGAAAGACGGTCAGTATTGAAGGAATGTATATGAACTTCGGAGGCTATACCCTGGTGGGAAGAAACGGCCCCTCCTGTCCTTATTGTACCGGCGGTTATGTGAATTTTTGAATTTAAAACTGACCTGGATCTTTCCGGATTGGAATCGGAAAAGTCCTGGATTCGGGTTAAGGGCGTTCTCAGGCAGGGAAAGTATTCCATTTCCAAGGATGTTTCCCAGTTAATTTATTATATTGAGGCTTTGGAAGTGGAGAAAATGGATAAGCCCGGAGTGAACCCTATCACAGACTAATTCGCAATAGGTTAGTTTAATATAACTTTTATACTTTTTCTTTTTCTTTGTCTGTTATACTAAGAGTATAAAATAATAATAATTCTCAATTTTAAGAAAAAGCTTGAGAAAAGCAGAAGGAAGTACTGAAGACAGTAGAACAAATAAGGAGGAAAACTATGTTTGAACAAGTAAAATTAGACTATGCCTTTGATGCTCTGGAGCCCCATATCGACACGATGACTATGGAAACTCACTATGGAAAGCATCATGCCACCTATACCAAGAACTTTAATGATGCGGTGGAAAAAGGCGGGACTTGGCGGAAAATCTGTAGAAGAGATTCTTTCTTCTCTCTCTTCCGTAGGCGATGAGGCCTTGAGAAATGCTTTACAGAATAATGGCGGCGGTTATTATAACCATAATTTATATTTTTCCGTTATGAGTCCTAAAAAGGGAACAAAACCAAGCCCTGCCCTGGCAGAGGCAATCAACAGGGACTTTGGCTCCTTGGAGAAGCTGGTGGAGACCTTGCAGAATCTGGCACTGGGGCAGTTCGGTTCCGGTTGGGCGTTCTTATCGGTAGATAAAGAAGGAAAGCTTTATGCCACAAAGGCCGCAAACCAGAACAATCCTTTTATGGAAGAAGGACAGCATACCCCCATCCTGGGAATTGATGTTTGGGAGCATGCCTACTACCTTCGTTATAAGAATCTAAGAGGCGACTATCTGAAGAATTTCTTCGAGGTTTTAGACTGGGAAAAGGTCAGCGAAAATTATGAGCGTGGCAGATAATTTTGTTTCCATCATACCAAGGTCTGGAATAGGAATACTCTTCGGCTAAGCTCGATTTTAGTAATAATGGACTGTGAAAATAAATTGCCTACGCTCTGATGCAGTACAGGTCTTTCCTTGGGGCACGCTCTCGCTAGCCTCGCCACGTACCAGTACTAACTTCAAGCTTCGCTTTGCTCGCTTTCAGTAAGTACTGAAGGGCTCATACTACCCCTATGAAAGACCTATACTGCATCGGTCGCGTTGGTTAATGGATTCCTACAGATTTTATTCCGGTAACGCTTTTGATAGCCAAGTACCGGCGAGTCTGAAGTATTCTTTCTTCTGACCGGTATGAAGGAAACAGGCATATTATCTTTCGAAAAAAATAAGAAAAAAAGTATTCTACTCCGATACTCATTAACGCGGGGTAGGGATACTTATTTTTTAGAAAAATATATGCTAAAATAAAGCGCTAAAAAAATATATTTCAAATAGTATAAAAAGGAGAAAAGCGATGGCTGATATGAAAAGAGAAAGCGGGAAAAATATTTTTTTGTGTAATGATTTTCCGGGCTATGGAAAGGTGGCTTTGCAGGGGATGATTCCTACCTTAACGGCAATGAAATATCAGCTGTTTTCCTTGCCTACCGCTTTGGTTTCCAATGTGTTGGACTTTGGTAAGGCGGAAATTTTAGATACTACGGAATATATGAAGGGCAGCGTTGCGGTCTGGAGAGAACTTGGCTTTTCCTTTGATGCTATGGCTATCGGCTTTATTACCGGGGAAAAGCAGGGAGAATTTTTGGCGGAGCTTTGTAAGGAAGAAAGAGAGAAGGGCTGCGTTATTTTCTTTGATCCTATTATGGCGGACAATGGAAAGCTCTATTACGGGATTTCACCGGAGGCGGTGGAAAGTAGAAGAAAGCTTATGGGGCTTTCAGACTATATTGTTCCCAACAGTACCGAAGCATTGCTGCTGGCAAGGAAAAATCCGGAGCAGTCGGACTTTAGCTAGAGGAGGCTAAGGACTTGGTGAAGTCTCTAAGAGAGGCGGGAGCGAAATCGGTTTGCATTACCAGTATGAAGATTGACGGACAAAATTGTGTTTTCCTTTATGACGAGAAGAAGGGGGAGTTTTGCAGGATTCCTTACAGAATGAGAGACAAGCATTTTGTGGGAACCGGAGATTTGTTCTCCGCTCTTCTTTTGGGACGTTTTATGCAGGAAAAATGATTTTTTTGCCGCAGGAATGTGGGCGGTGGAAAAAATCGGAGCCTTTATCGATGCTTATGAGGAGGATCATCTTTCTGAAAAGGGGATTCCCTATGGAGCGCTATCTGAGTCTTTTAAATGCGTAGTCCTGACTCTTGAATTTTATACAGTAAAAGTCTGACTCTTTATGTTTCCAGAGAAGATGCGCCGAAGCATAGGAGATATGAAAAATAAGTATGGTTCTTTTTGCTCTGCCGGGGCATTCCCATGGGGGAATTCTTGAAAGAGAAGGTCTTTTGTGCTAGAGTTTAGACTTACAGTTTTTAAGGAGGACATTATGAAAAAGAGATTTGGAGTAGCATTGGTCTTGTCTATGGCCATGGTTTTAGGGGCTTGTGGCGCTAAGCAGCAGGCAGAGAGTGTAAAGGGTACAGAGCAAAAGGGTACAGAAGCCTCTAGTGCAGCGAAAGAGGATAGCAAGGCAGCGGATAGCAAGGCAGATGCCGGAGACGGTAAGACCTACAAGGTAGGTATTTTAAAGTTTATGGACCACCCCTCCTTAAACCAGATTGAGGACAGCCTTTGCGAAGAGCTGGACAGCCTGTCCGAAAGCTCCGGAGCAAAGTATGAGTACAAGGAATATCGTTTGAACGGACAGGGAGATGCCTCCGTATTAAACCAGATGACTGCTCAGCTTATTGCGGATGATGTGGATGTGATTGTTCCCATCGCTACACCGGCGATTCAGGTAGTACAGTCTCAGACCGAAGGAAAAAATATCCCCATCGTTTTCTCCGCAGCCTCCGATCCGGTTTCCGCAAAGCTTGTGGATTCCATGGAAAAGCCGGGAGGAAATATTACAGGAACCTCCGATTTCTTAAATACGGATGCCATTATGGATTTGATTTTTGCCCAGAATCCTGAGGCAAAGAAGATCGGTCTTCTGTACTCCAAGAGTGAGGACTCCTCTCAGCAGCCTATTGCAGCAGCGAAGAAGTATCTGGCTGACAAGGGTGTGGAAGTAGTAGAAAAGACCGGAACCACCACCGATGAGGTGAGTCAGGCTGTGGATGCACTGATTGCAGAGAAGGTGGATGCGATCTTCACTCCTACAGACAATACCATTCAGAAGGCAGAGCTTTCCTTCTATGAGAAGCTGATAAAGGCAAAGATTCCTCACTACGGCGGAGCGGATTCCTTTGCGTTAAATGGAGCCTTTGCCGGTTACGGCGTAGATTACGTACAGCTTGGAAAGGCTACTGCGGATATGGTGGATGAGGTACTTCGCCAGGGTAAGGACACGGCAACCCTTCCGGTTCAGACCTTTGATAACGGTATTGCAACAGTCAATACGGAAACTGCCGAAAAATTAGGCTATTCCTTAGATAAGATTAAAGAAGCCTTCAAGCCGTTCTGTACCAAGATTGTGGAGATTCAGACGGAAAAAGAATTTAAATCATAGGATACAAGATGAGTGGATTTTTAACAGTAGGAATTATGAAAACAGCTGTGGAACTGGGGCTTATTTATGCCCTGGTTGCCATGGCACTATTTATTTCTTATAGTATTTTAAATATCGCAGACCTTTCTACCGACGGATCCTATACTTTAGGCACGGCAGTGTCTGCAGTTTTTACGATTTCCGGACATCCGATTTTGGGAATTTTTATGGCTATGTTATCCGGTTCTCTTTCCGGCTTTGTCACGGCCTTTTTGCAAACTACTCTGGGGATTGAAAGTATTTTGGCGGGAATCATTGTGAATACAGGCCTTTATACCGTGAATTTAGCGGTGATGGGCTTTTCGTCCAACCTGTCCATCTTTGGTACAGACACAATTTTTACGCTCTTTGCAGGGGATAATGCCTTTTTAAATGAGTGGGGAGTGGTGATTCTCCTTAGTATTATTGTTCTTCTTCTTTGCTTTTTCTTAAAATGGTTCTTTAAAACCGGACTGGGTCTATCAATTCGGGCTACGGGAGACAGTCCTGCTATGGTCCGGGCCTCCTCCATTAATCCCACCTTTACCATTACTGTAGGGCTTTGCCTGTCCAATGCTTTAACCGGTCTTTCCGGCTCTTTAATTGCCCAGTACAACAAAACGGCAGATATTAATTTGGGAACCGGCATGGTAACGGTAGCCTTAGCTTCTTTGGTTATCGGAGAAAGCATTTTCGGAAAGAAAAAGCTGATTTTGCGTCTTTTGGGCGTAGTATTCGGTTCTCTGCTTTATAGAAGTATCATTGCGTTGGCTTTACGCTTAAAGGTACCCACGGAAGCCTTCAAGCTGGTCAGTGCCTGCATTGTAGCGCTGGCAATTTCTTCCACCAAGGTAAAGGAACTTTTGCAGTACAACAGACTACGGAGAAATGCCATAGAAAGACGGAAGAAGGAAGGGGAGAAGCATGCTTAGTTTATCCCATATTTATAAGACCTTTAATGCAGGAACTATTCATGAGAAAAAAGCCCTGCAGGATTTAAATTTGCATTTGTCTTCCGGAGATTTTGCGACTATAGTAGGAAGTAACGGAGCGGGAAAATCCACCCTCTTTAATGCGATTTCAGGAAGCTTTTTATTGGACAGCGGTTCCGTGGTTTTAGAGGGAGAAGATATTACCTTTTTGCAGGAGCATAAGCGGAGCAAATTCATCGGAAGACTTTTTCAGGATCCTCTGATGGGTACCGCGCCCCACATGAGCATTGAGGAAAATCTTTCCGTTTCCTATCTACGAGCTTCTCACAGTTCTTTATTTTCCAGAGTGAAAAAGAAGGACAGAGAATTCTTTCGGGAACAGTTAAGCCTATTGGAAATGGGACTGGAGGATCGGATGAATCATCCGGTGGGACTGCTTTCCGGGGGACAAAGACAGGCTCTTACACTTTTGATGGCTACCATGGTAACACCGAAGCTGTTGCTTTTGGACGAGCATACAGCCGCATTGGATCCGAAGACCGCGGATAAGGTATTGGAACTGACTCGAAACATTGTGGAAGAGAAAAAATCACCTGCCTGATGATTACCCATAATATGCATCAGGCCCTGGAGCTTGAAATCGAACCCTGATGATGGATCAGGGAAATATCGTTTTGGATTTATTCGGCCGGGAGAGAGAGGGACTTTCCGTAGATAAGCTGCTGGAGCTCTTTATGGCAAAGGCGGGAAAGGCATTGGACAACGATCGTATTCTTTTATCCTAAGAAGGGGAGGAGAGACTATGTTAAAGAAAGACTTTGTAATTACCATTGGCAGACAGTACGGTTCCGGAGGAAGAATTGTGGGAAAGCGTTTGGCGGAAAGCCTGGGGATTCCCTTTTATGATGAGGAGATTTTAAAAATCACCTCGGAGAAAACCGCTATCGGAGAGCAGTATTTTTCGTCTTGCGGATGAGAAAGCCGGAAGCAATGTGCTGTTTAAGATTGTGGATTCCTTAAAGCCCAGATTAGGGGAAGCCCAGTTTATCCGAAGACATCGTGAGTCCGGAGAATCTTTTCCGTTTTCAAAGTCAGGTGGTAGTGGAGCTGGCGGAGCAGGAATGCTGTATTATTGCCGGCCGTTGTGCCAATGTGGTTCTTCGAGATGCAGGGAAGGAACATGTGGATTTCTTCGTTTATGCAGATATGGAAAAGCGTATTGAAAGAACCATGGACTATTGCAAGGTAGATTGGGAAGAAGCCAAGAAGCGTATCAAGAAGATTGATAAGGAAAGAAAAGAATATCATCGTTACTATACCGGAGAAGAATGGATGAAACCGGACAATTATGATTTGATGATTAATGCTTCCCGAATCAATTATGATGAGATGGAATTGTTGATGAGAAATTATCTGCAAATGAAAGGCTATATCGAATGATGAAAAGCATCGCGGGAGCGGGAAAAGTAATAAAGGGCAGTTTAATGGTGCCGGGAGACAAGAGTATTTCTCACCGGGCGGTAATGTTTTCCGCCCTGGCCAAGGGAGAAACGAAGGTCAAAAGGCTTTCTGCCAGGGAAGGGACTGTTTGTCCACCATTTCCGTTTTCCGAAAAAAATGGGCGTTTCCATAGAACAGGAGCAGGACAGTGTCCGGATACAGGGGCTTGGCCTTCACGGCTTAAAGGCTCCGGGCGAAGCCTTATACTGCGGAAATTCCGGTACCACCATGCGACTGATGGCGGGGATTTTGGCGGGACAAAGCTTTTCCTCCTGCTTAACGGGGGATGAAAGCTTGGAAAAAAACGTCCTATGAAGCGAGTTTGTCTTCCACTGGAAAAAGATGGGGGCGAAAAATCAAGATGCAGGGAGAAAAAGGGTACGGCTCCTTTGGAGATTAGCGGCTCTCCTCTGAAAAGGGATTTCTTACGAAAGTCCGGTAGCTTCCACCAGGTGAAGTCCTCCGTCCTTTTGGCAGGGGCTTTATGCTAAGGGAAAGACTTCCGTGATTGAACCAAGTCTTTCCAGAGACCATACAGAACGACTATTGGGAGCCATGGGGGTGGAATGTTCTACAAAAACCTTGGAGGATGGCAGAGTGGAGATATCTTTGGAAGGCGGGCAGGAACTTAAGGCTCTTTCCGAAGAGTATCTTGTTCCGGGAGATATTTCCTCTGCGGCTTATTTTATGGCTTCTGTATTTTTCCTTCCCGGTTCTTCTTTACGACTTAAAAATATCGGTCTGAATCCCAGCAGGTGCGGAATTTTGACGGTATTGGAAAAAGATGGGGGCGAAGATTTCCTTGGAAAACTGCTCTACAGTTTATGGAGAAGAAAGAGGGGATATTTATCTTGAATATGGTCCCATAAAGGCCGTGGACATCGGAGGAGATTTAATTCCCCGTTTGATTGACGAGCTTCCCCTGCTGGCTGTACTGGCTACGATTGCAGAGGGGGAGACCCGGATTTATGATGCGGCAGAGCTTAAGGTCAAAGAATCCAACCGAATCAAAGCCTGTGTAGAGAATTTACAGCGTCTGGGTATTTCTGCGGTGGAAACGGAGGATGGCATGATAATTCCGGGAAAAGGATCTGTTTTTCTCCTTGGAAGGAAGAGATTCCCAGCTTTTTGGATCATAGAATTGCCATGAGCTTTTTCCGTTTTAGGACTTCTCTGTAAGGCGGAAAAATCCCATGCAAATTGAGGATTCAGAATGCATTCAGATTTCTTATCCAAATTTTTCAAAGATTTTTGAAAAAGTTCTTGACGAGGGATAAAATATTTGCTAATATACGCTAGTCGGTTTTTAAACGACTGAGGCGAATTGGTCAAGCAGTTAAGACGCAGCCCTCTCACGGCTGAATCCAGGGTTCGATTCCCGGATTCGTCACTCCCAGAGCATTGCTCAGGGTTTTTTCATGTCTATTTTTTTCTTTCGTTTTTATTTCTTTTCTTTTTTTCTCTGATTTGGTACAATATAGGAGCATTCAAAATAAAGGAAAAAAATAATGCACAAAAATCTTGTTTTGGATATGGGAAATGTTTTAGTCACCTATGATCCGGTATGGGTGATTCAAGAATATACAGATAGAGAAGATTGGATTAAAGAAATCAAAGATGTGATGTTTTATTCCGGAGAGTGGATCCAGGTTGGATGCAGGGCTGATGTCCGAGGAGGATGCCCTAAAAGCATGGATGAAACGTTGCAGTTCACCGGAGCTGGCAGAGCTTTGTAAAAATCTGTTTTGAAAAACTGGGATAAATATAATATGAAAAATCCCCGGTGTTGCGGAAATCCTAAAGGAAGAGAAGGAGCAGGGAAGAAAGCTTTATCTTTTGTCCAATGCTTCCATGCGCTTGCTTCCGATTTGGCGGGAAGTGCTTCCCGGATCAGAATATTTTTGACGGCATCTTTTACTCTGCGGCCTTTCAATGCCTGAAAGCCACAGGATGTTATTTATGAAAAGATTTTTAAAAGCATTTTTTTGGAAGCAAAGGATTGCTTTTTTATAGATGATTTAAAAGAAAATATTGAGGGCGCAAAGAAAGCAGGCTTGGATGGCGCAGTTTTGCCTCTTCCCGAAGCTTCTGCTCTTCGAAAGATTTTGGAAGAAGAGAAAAACGCATAAAGTCTATAGGAGGACAAATGAATCAGCTTAAGGAACACCCCTTTCCTTTAGTGGAATATAAAATCAGTACAGGGCTTCTCCCAATGGTGGAATCGCCCCTTTTCCAAAGAGAAACAGGGTTACAGCATGGCTTCTCCACCAGAAAGGGTGGCGTATCCAAGGAACATTTGGCTTCTTTAAACTTAAGCTTCTCTGTGGAGGATGCCAAGGAAAACGTCCTGGAAAATTTCCGGAGAGTCGGAGAGCGTTTCGGGAAAACCTCGGAAGACTTTGTGCTTAGCAAGCAAAGTCATGAAACCAAGGTACTAAAGGTAGGTACGAAGGACAGGGGGAAGGGCATTACAAAAGAAAGAGATTATGAGGGAATAGATGCGTTAATCACGGATGAAGAGGGCCTTATCCTTTCCTGCTTTTCTGCAGACTGCGTTCCGATTTTATTTTATGATCCGATTCGTAAAGCTGTGGGCGCCTGCCATAGCGGCTGGAGAGGCACCAAGGGGAAGATTCTTCGGAATGTGGTGGAGGAAATGTCAAAGCATTTCTCTTCTAATCCTGCGGATATTCTTATTGCCATCGGCCCCAGTATTTCAAGGAGCAATATATTGTTTCGGAAGACTTGGGTCTTTCCTTCCTGGAGGATTATCCGGATTTAGGAGAGGATTCAAGTTCTCCTATTCAAAGGATTTCAAAGGATAAATTTCAACTGGATTTGTGGGATTTAAACCGTAGGATAGCGCTGGACTCCGGAATAAGGGAAGAGCATATTTCCATCAGCGGTTATTGCACCATGGAGAATCCGGAACTGTTTTTTTCTCACCGTTACAGTCAGGGAAGAAGAGGACTGCAGGGAGCTTTTATCTGCTTACAGGATTAGATAGTACTTAAGCCAAAAGCCGGCTATGAGAGTTCATAGTATGCTTTCCGTTGGGAAAGAAAGGATATGATTTTGCCGATGAAAAAAATATGCCATATTGATTTTGCTTTTTCCTTTGCAGTCTTTCGGCCTGCGGAAAAAGGTAAAGAGAAGCCTGTAGTGAAAGAGGCTTCCGCTTCCAATCTGGAGGATGTAGTGGATGAGAAAGCCAGTTCCTCCGAGCTTGCCAAAAAGGTGGAAGAAAAGAAAACAGGAGGAAGAGGAGCTTGCTCTTTCCCGATATACCAATCTGGGACTGGTGCAGTGTGATTCCAGCTTTATTAACTTCCGCTCACAACCCAATGAAAATGATATTCAAAACATTATCGGAATTTTAAAGAATGGAGCAGGAGTGGAGATCTTAGAGTCTCCCGCAGCGGGAACGGAGAACTGGGTGAAGGTTCGTTCCGGCGGTTTGGATAGCTATATTTCCAAGCAGTTTTTGCTGGAGGGAGAGGAAGCGAAGGAAAAGGCCAAGGAATATATGGAGCCAAGAGTTACCATCTTGGCGGAGAAGCTTCGTATTCGTTCTACTCCGGAGAAGATTGACGGAAATACCTTAGGCTCCTGTGCCAAGGGGGAACGATATATTGTATTGGGAAGAAGCGGAAAGGATTATCTGAAAATTTCTGCAGATACCATCGAAGGGGTGGAAGAGGCTTATATATCTTCCAGTGCGGAAAATGTAAGTTTGGAATACGGCTTGGATGAGGCGCGAAGCTACAATTTAAAGCAAAAGGTTTTAAACCAGTATGATCACCTTGGGGTTTCCAAGGCACAAGATTATATCAATATCCGTTCCGACCCTGCCGACAAGGGCATTGACAACATTATCGGAAAATTCCCGGGCTATGCGGGAGGAGATATTTTAGGGAAGAAAACGGTTGGCTGAAAATCCGTTCCGGAGAAATCACCGGCTATGTTAAGTCGGAGCTGGTGGCGCAAGGAAAGGAAGCGGAGCAGTTGGCCCTTGCCCATGCTCAGGTTATGGCAACGGTAAATACGGATGCTTTAAATGTCCGGGCAAACCCCAGTACTGAATCCAATGCCTGGACCAAGGTCACAAGAGATCAAAGATATTCCGTGGTAAATCAGCTGGATGGATGGGTACAGTTGGACCTGGACTCCGGAGATGATCAGGAAGGAGATCAGGGAGCCTATGTTTCCACAAGAGATAACAATGTTACCGTTAACTACGGCTTAATCGAGGCCATTTCCTACAGACCGGCACAGGATAGAGCCAATATTGCGGCAAAGAGACGAAGCGATTTGGTGAACTTTGCCTGCCAATTCGTCGGTAACCCCTATGTGTGGGGAGGAACCTCCTTAACCCACGGTTGCGATTGCTCCGGCTTTACCCAGACAATTATGAGTAAATATGGCGTTTCTTTGCCCAGAGTTTCCAGGGATCAGGCCAGAACCGGTGTGAAGGTAAGCAGTGAAAATATGCGTCCCGGAGATTTGATTTTCTATGCCAACAGGAGAGGCGTGGTAAATCATGTAGGAATCTATATCGGTAACGGCCAGGTGGTTAACGCTGCCTCCAGACGTTCCGGAATTCGAGATTTATCGTTGGAATTACAGAACCCCAGTGGCGATTCAGAAACGTATTAGGGGAATAGCAAAAGCAGGAACGCCTAAAAGGAAACAAAGAGGCAAAGCAAAGCACAAAAGTATAAGAATAGGATAAAATATATTCAAAGCAGAAAAAAGCAAAAGAAAAAGCATAAAGTATAAGAAAAGTATAAAGCTAAGAAAAAGCATCAGAAGGGAATAAAGGAGACGGTATGGAAAGCTACGTTTTATCTTGTTGTTCTACAGTGGACATTTCTAAGGAATGGGCGGAAAAAAGAAACATTCTTTTAGCCTACTTTCGTTTTTATTTAAACGAGGAGGAGTACAGGGATGATTTTTATGGCTCCCTTTCCCAGGAGAAATTATTTGAAAGAATGTTAAGTGGGGAGAAGAGTAAGACCTCCCAGGTAAACAGTGAAGAATATATGGCTCTTTTCCGCCCTGTCTTGGAGGCGGGAAAGGATATTGTTCATTTCTGTTTATCCAGCGGAATATCCGGTACCAGAAATTCCTGTGAAATTGCCAAGGATATTCTTTTGGAGGAATTTCCGGATAGAAAGATTGAGATTATAGACTCTCTTTCCGCCTCTGTAGGCTATGGACTCTTGGTGGATAAGGCTGCGGATTTAAGAGATCAGGGACTTTCTATGGAGGGAGCTGGTGGAGAAGATTCTGGAATACAGAAATCTCTTACAGGGATACTTCTTTACCTCCGATCTTCGTTTCTTTATTCAGGGAGGAAGAATCTCCAAGGCGGCAGGTTTTATCGGAGGCCTCCTGAATATTTGTCCCATTATTATGATTACGGAAGAGGGAACTCTAAAGCCTATTGAAAAGGCAAGAGGAAAAAAGCAGGCCTTTAGCAACCTGCTGTCCAAGATGGAAAAGAAGGGCTTTATGGAAGAGGAGAAGGTATTTCTCTGTCACTCCGCCTGCCCTGAGGATGTGGAAACCTTAAAAGAGAAGATTCTGGAACGCTATCCGAAGGCAAAGATTGAGACCTTTGTGATTGGCGGCACCATCGCCTGTCATACCGGCCCCGGCACAGTCGCATGCTTTTTCTTCGGAAAAGAAGGACGTTAGTATTACGGAATAAAAAAGGATATGGAACAATAGAGAATTTTCCTGCAGTATAGGGCTATACCCGGGGCACGCTCCCGTTAACTTCGCCTACGTAGCGGGCACTAAGCGAAAAACTTCATTTCACTCGTTTTTCGCAAGTGCCGACGGGCTCAGATTGCCCCTGTTACAGCCCTATACTGAGGAAAATCAATCAACTTTTTGTCGCACAATCCTTTTTTATTCCATAAAAACTGATCCGTTTGAAAAGCCTCTTCTTCGAAATGAAAATGCAATGCGGGTCTGCCGTGTCGCATTTTCTTTTTTTCTTTCAAGGATTCTCCTTCCTCCAGCTGTCCTTGACGAATTAACTTTAGCTGTAGAAGCTTTGCCAGAATTCTGCTGGCGGAGCGGGGGGTGATGGCCAGAAGCTCTGCGATATATTGGGCACTAAGTGCCTGCAGAGGATCGTTTTCAAAAAGGCTGATAAGCTTCAGGATATTACTTTCGTGAATACCCTGTTCTTTTGCAAATTGTATTGCCTTCGGGTTACTGTAATCAGCCAGCAATTTTAATTTCTGGGAAAGAGGGCCAAGCAGCTTTCCTTCCTCTTCCATAAAAAAGGCGTCATTTCTTCCGTAACGATTACTTTCCAAAAGGGCATGCTCCGCATAATAGCGACTTCGTTCCTTAGAATGGCTTAAACCGATACCCATACGGAAAGGAAAGTTCAGATTTTTCCTGCAGGCGGAAAGAAATTCCTGTAGCATAGGCATCAGATCTTTTTCCATGGAAATGCTCAAAAGGATAGAAAATTGATTAAAGCCTTTTTCGATATCAAAAATGTAAATGACTTTCTTTTCGATATTCCGTTAAAAACTTATAAACAGTGGCTTCCCGATATTCCTGTTCTTCCTTTTCCACATCCTCCGTAAAGGGAAGGCGAAGAAAAAAATACTGAGGAGATTTTTGCTCCGCGATACTGCCTAAACGAAGTTCGTCAAGGCGTGCTGAATAGAGCTTCGAATCATTTCTTCATTAGGGAAGACGGCGATATAAAGGAATCTGCAACTGATCCAGCTGCCCCAGATTATTGATGCTTCGAGAAAGAATCAGGTCGATTTTTCCTTTGCTCCAAGATTTTTGGCATATTCAGTAATGTCTTGTAATCATAATGATGATCACTTGCAGAAGATAGGGCAGGGATTTTTTTCCGGTAAATATTTTGGTATGTCCATAAAATGGTTGGTTTCAGTTAGAAGTCACAGAATACCCGGTTCAATGGTTGATCCCGATGTTCGATTTGAAATTGCGGCAGAATAGAAAAGAACATCAATGGTTTCGTAGAGCGGTAAAAGGCACAGGGAATACGATTATCCGGAAAACGCTGGTGAATATAGTGATAACCAAGTTCGCCGGAAAAAGAAAATCACATCACATTTTTTTTTACAGTCTTCATAGATACCGTCAATATCCTTTAAGTCCTTATAGATATAGGGGAAAAATTGACAATCAAAGGAGGGGTCTTGCAGGACCTTTTCTATAGGCTCCAAAGATTTTTCCGGACTGACAATTGCTACATGAATCATGCTGTTCTCCCTTCTACAGTAATGTTAAGATTTTTATCTTGCATTTAAGACAAAGTCAATTATGTCTTTAATTGGTGACTGCATTGCTTTTTGTATAGGGATTCTTTATTCTTTTTACAGGGCCTATCCTGATAGGGACGGCCTTAGCTTTTTGTCTTGAAAATGTTATATAATGCCTTGGAAGGAAATAGGAGTTGTGAGGTTATGGCGAGAAAAAGGACAAATAAAAACAAAAAAACACAAATAAAAGCATAAATAAAACAAGTAATAAAACCGGTAGAAAAAAAGCTGTACAAGGAAAAAGTAGAACAAAAATGCTTACGTAGGGCCTTAGAGAGAAGCTATTTTGATTTTATCCTTCCTTATTTCTTTGCTTTTGCTTCTCAGTAATTTAGGATTTTGCGGAATAGTGGGAGAGGGACTTTCTCAGGGACTTGTATTTTTATTCGGATCATTCAGTGTTCTTTTTCCCTTTGTCTTATTTTTCCTTGTTGCCTTTGTCATGGCAAATCGAAACAATCCGATGATTATGAGAAAAATACCCTTTATTTGCTTCTTGTATATTTTTTTCTGGGAGCTTTTCTTCCTGTACTTATTTTTCAGGGAAGAGTATTCCTGAAGATTTAACGGATTTATTGACCGAGGGGAGTATTACCCGGGATCTTTCTTTTGTTTTTAAAGCAGTTTCTAGGTAGCCTGGGAGCTATGATTGTGCTGTTTTTCGCTATTTTATTATGCTTGGTGATGATTACCGAAAAGCCCCTGATGAGTCTCTTTGCTTTATTTTCCGTGCAGACTGCGGAAAAAGGCGGGAAGAAAGGGCGAAAAAGCGATTTACAGAGAATTTCTCAAACCGCCAGAGAAGCTTTGGAGGAAAAGAAGAGCAAGAAGGGAAGAGAGAGGCGGATTTTCAAACCACCGACTTTCATTTGGAGGATTTTAAGGAAGAGGAAGTTTCTCCTTTAGAGGCGGAAGAAAAATAAGGAGAAGGAAGCGCTCGCTCCGACTTACTAAGTGTTAGGAAGAACTGGATTTAATAAACAGTAGGAAGGAAGACTGGAAGAGGATTCCTTCACGGTGGAAAAGCTTATCAGAATCTTCGGAGGAAGAAGAGCTTTTCCCGGAGGAACTTTCCGATATAGAAGCGGTTTCTAAGGAAGAGCCCTTGAAACGAGAATCTTTAAAACAAGAGTCTTTGAAACAAGAGTCTATAAAAACAGAGGCTATAAAAGAACAGCCCTTGGATGAAGAGGAGCTAGAAAGCGTCTTTTACAGGGAGACCCGTCCTCCAGAGTTGTCTACACCGCCGATGGCAGAAGAATTGCTTCCGATAATGAAAACTTACAAAAGCGTATTCAGGAGAAGAAAGAGGAAGAGTTAACAGTGGATTCCGTTCCGGAAAAGGCTGCAAAACCCTATGTGTTCCCCCCGCTCTCCCTCTTGAAGCGTTCCCATAGTCAGGAAGAGGAAAAGCGAAGCGAAATCGAGAAAAATGCCCAGACCTTGAAGGAAACCCTAAAGAGCTTCGGCATTACCGTAAGCATCAGTAATGTTTCTGTAGGACCATCCGTTACCCGCTACGAGCTGCAACCTGAGCAGGGGGTAAAATTAGCCAAGATTGTATCTTTAAGCAATGATATTAAGATGCGACTGGCGGCGGCGGATATCCGTATTGAAGCGCCTATTCCGGGAAAGTCTGCGGTGGGAATTGAAGTTCCCAATAAAAACAGCCAGGTTGTATATTTGGGAGATATTCTGTCTTCTCCCGCCTTTCAGGAGAACCGGATGAAACTGGCTTTTGGTGTGGGAAAAGATATTGGAGGCAAGGTGGTGGTAACGGATATTGCCAAGATGCCCCACCTGCTGGTGGCAGGAGCTACAGGAGCGGGAAAATCAGTTTCCATCAACACTCTTATTATGTCCATACTCTATCGCTATAGTCCGGAAGAGGTCAGGATGATCATGGTGGATCCTAAGGTGGTGGAGCTTCAGGTATATAACGGCATTCCTCATTTGCTTATTCCGGTGGTTACGGATCCTAAAAAGGCTGCTGCGGCATTGAACTGGGCTGTGGCGGAGATGACAAGTCGATATAAGAAATTTGCCGCTTACGGTGTAAGAGACTTATCCGGCTACAACGAAAAAAATACGTGGCCTTACCGAGGAAGAAAGAGAAGGAGGACTTTCCGTTCTTCCCAGATTTTTAATTATTATTGATGAGCTTGCGGATTTGATGATGGTATCGGCGTCGGAAGTGGAGGATGCTATTGTCCGATTGACTCAGCTGGCAAGAGCCTGCGGAATGCATTTGATTATTGCTACCCAAAGACCTTCCGTTAATGTCATAACAGGGACTGATTAAGGCAAATGTTCCTTCCCGTATTGCCTTTTCCGTAAGTAGCGGAGTGGATTCCCGTACCATTATCGACATGAATGGAGCGGAAAAGCTTCTGGGAAAGGGAGATATGCTTTTTCTTCCCTCAGAATTTACCCAAGCCTATCCGAGTACAGGGAGCCTTTGTATCGGATGAAGAGGTGGCTAAGGTCACGGAATTTTTAAAGTCTCAAGGAGAAGCGGAGTATAACCATTCCATCTCTAAGAGCCTGGAAAAGGAAGCCACGGAAGAGACGGGAGGAAGTCAAAGCGATAGAGACGAGCTTTTTGCGGAGGCCGGATCACTGGTGATTGAAACGGACAAGGCAAGTATCGGCTTTTTACAAAGAAAATTCCGCATCGGTTTTAATCGGGCGGCAAGGATAATGGATCAGTTGGCTGCGGAACATGTCGTTGGAGAGGAGGAAGGCACCAAGGCCAGAAAGGTTTTAATGAACATGGAAGAATTTGAGGAGTTACTGTCTACAGAAAGGATGGAGTAAATGAAATCAGATTTAGAAATTGCTCACGAGGTAACACTGAAACCAATCGCTTTAGTGGCTAAGAATTATGGGATTTCCGAAGAGGATTTAGAGCTCTATGGAAAATATAAGGCAAAATTGTCCCAAAATTTTTGTGCTGCCCATGAAGGAAAAGCAGAAGGAAAATTGATTCTGGTTACCTGCCACCAATCCCACCTATAGGAGAGGAAAGACCACAGTATCTATCGGCTTAAATGATGCGTTGAACCGTTTAGGAAAGAAGAGCATTGTGGCATTAAGAGAGCCCAGCCTTGGACCATGCTTTGGTGTAAAGGGGGGAGCTGCAGGCGGAGGCTACGCTCAGGTTGCCCCCATGGAGGACATTAACCTTCATTTTGACAGGAGACTTCCATGCCATCACTTCTGCCAATAACCTACTGGCCGCAGTTTTGGATAATCATATTCATCAGGGCAATGCTCAGAAAGTCAACCCCAAAAAGATTCTTTGGAAGCGTTGTTTGGATATGAATGACAGAGTTTTTGAGAAATGTTATCGTTGGATTGGGAAATCAGGCGGACGGTGCTATGAGAGGATCGTTTCAGATTACGGTAGCCTCGAAAATCATGGCGATTCTTTGTCTGGCCAAGGATATGAAGGATTTACAGGAGCGTTTAGACAAAATCGTAGTAGCCTATAACAAGAAGGGTGAGAGAGTCTATGCAAAGGATTTGGAATGTACCGGAGCTATGGCGGTTCTTTTAAAGGATGCTATGCAACCTAATCTTGTGCAAAGTCTGGAAGGAAACCTTGCCATTATCCATGGTGGACCCTTTGCTAACATTGCTCATGGCTGTAACTCCATAAGAGCCACCAAGATGGGCTTAGCTTTGCAGATTTTTCTGGTGACCAGAAGCAGGCTTCGGTGCCGACCTGGGAGCGGAGAAGTTCTTTGATATTAAGTGTGCGGCAGCCGGATTAACGCCTTCTTGTGCCGTAATCGTAACTACCCTTCGTACCTTAAAATACTACGGCGGACTTCCGAAGGAAGAGATTTCCAAGGAGAATCGTGAAGCATTGGAAAAAGGCTTAGAGAACTTGGAAAAGCATATCGAAAATGTAAAGAAATTCGGTGTTCCTGCAGTTGTGGCAGTAAATCGTTTTTGCTACAGATACGAGAGGAGCTTTCGTTCTTAAAGTTTCTGTGCGCAGAGAGGCGTTCGCTGTGCCATCATGGAAGCTTACGGAAAGGGAAGTGAAGGAGGAGAAGAGCTTGCCAAGGCAGTGCTGGAAAGCTGTGGAAGCCGGCGAGTGAATTTCCATACTTTGCAAACTCCGGAGCAGAGGATTTCTCAGAAGATTGAACTCCTGGCGAAGGAAATTTACGGTGCCGACAGGGGTAGAAGTGTTCGAATAAGGCTAAAGAGGAATTAAAGAAGCTGGAAGATTCCTGCTATTCCAATCTTCCGATTTGTATGGCAAAGACGCCCTACAGCTTATCCGATAAAGCCGAATCTTTTGGGAAGACCGAAGAATTTCCGGATTGAAATTCGTGAACTTTCCCTCTCGCTGGAGCAGGGATTTGTGGTATGTAGCAGGCGATGTTATGACGATGCCGGGTCTGCCAAAGGACCGGCGAGCAAAAAGATTGGCTGAAAAATGAAAAAGATTGTAGGAATTTTTCTAAGGAGGCATAGATGAAGGGCTGGTTTTCTTGTTTAAGCGAAGCGAAGGTCCTTCAGGGAGATGGAGAGAGGAGGAATTTTCCTCCCTCTCTATGATTCTCGAAAAGAGCTAAGGCAGGGATTTATTTCTTTGCATGAAGGAAGTACCATGGATTCCCATGACAAAATTCGGAGCTTTTTGGAAAAAGGGTGTTCAGTATTTGTGGTGGAGAAAAATCTTCCTGATTTACCGAAGGAAATGCAGGATAGGGAAGACCTTTGCATTGTACAGGTGGAAAATGGTAGAAAGGCTTTAGCGGAGCTGTCAGCCTTTTATTTTTCTTACCCTTCCAAGGAGATGCTGATGATTGGCATCACCGGTACCAAGGGAAAAACCACAACAGCCAGTATGGTGCGGGCAATTCTTACGGAAGCGGGGCTACAATTGCGGTCTCATCGGAACCACCGGAATCGATTATGCCGGGCATCCACGAAGAAAGCAGAAATACCACCCGGAATCCTATACTTTGCAGAGACCTTCCGGAAAAATGAAGGAAAAAGGGCTGTAATGCCGTAGTTATGGAGGCTTCCTCCCAGGGCTTTAAGATGCATAGAACCGACGGTATCCTTTTTGATTATGGTATTTTTACCAATATTGAAGAGGATCACATCGGAGAAAATGAGCATAAAGACTTTGCGGAATATAAGTATTACAAGTCCAGAATTTTTCACCCAGTCAAGACAGGACTGGTGAATCTTGATGCAGATTTTTCAGAAGAATTTCATGGAAAATGCAGAGTGCCCTACTTTTAGCTTTTGCCTTAAAGAAACAGGCGGATTTTATGGCTACGGAGATTGAAGACTTACATCGCCATGATTTTTCTGGGCTGTGAGATTCCATTTTCGACATGGAGAAGAGGATTGGGAGATTTGGAACCATCTGCCGGGAAGATACAATGTTTATAATGCCTTGAGCAGCAATTTCTCTGGCTTCGCTTTTGAAAAATCAAAAAAAGTGGTGCAATCCGCCTTACGGAAGATTCAGGTAAACGGTAGGATGGAAGTTGTGCTGCAAAGAGGGGGCTACACTGTTTTGGTGGACTATGCCCACAATGCAATGGGGTATGAAGAATCTTTTGGAAACCCTGAGGCCTACAAGCCAGAAACGCCTGATCGTGAGTCTTTGGCTGTGGCGGAAACCGTGCTAAGGAAAGACGTTACAGTATGGGAGAAGTAGCAGGAGATGGCGGATTTTACCATCCTTACTGCAGATAATTCCCGTTATGAGAAAAACTATGGATATTATTTCCGATATTGAAAGCACATTGTCCAAGAAGACAAAAAGAATTATGTGAAGATTGAGGACCGTAGAGAAGCCATTCGCTATGCCTTAGAACAGGCGGAAGAGGAGACTTAATTGCGGTTATTGGAAAAGGACATGAAGAATATAATGAGGTAAATGGAACATTTACTCGTTTTATGAGATAGAAGTGATTTTGGAAGAGGCGGAAAGAGAGGAAAAATAAGATGCAGATTCCTTTTTCGGAGATATTTTCCTCTGTGGACAAGATTATTTTGGATTCTCAGGAGGATTGCAGTAAGGGACTCTTTGTTCCCATCAAGGGAGAAAAAGCAGGATGGACACCCTTCATTCCCATGGCTATAGAGCATGGGGCATCCTTTATTTTTACCGAGGAGGATTGTTCGGAACTTTCCAAAAACAATATCCCGAGGTACGTTTTATATCGGTGGAAAGCACTATTGACGCTTTACAGGCCTTGGGAGGCTATGCCGAAGTCTGTATTCCGGTTTAGTCATCAGTGTAACCGGTTCCGTGGAAAGACCACCACCAGAGCCATGATTGCCAAAGGCACTTTCCATGGAAAGTCTGTTTTTTTGAAACCAGGAAATGCCAATTCTCAGCTGGGACTTCCTATTACACTCTTCTCCATGGCTAAGGAAAATAAAAGAAATCAGTGTCATCGAGTTAGGCATCTCCATCCCCAGGAGAGATGCATAGGATTGAGGAGATTGCTTCCTGTGACATTGCAGTAGTTTACCAATATCAGTTCCGCCCATTTGGAGAATCTGAAGACCAAGGAAAAATACCTGCTTTGAGAAAATGCATATTCTGGAAGGAAATCAAAGGAAGTTTCCCTGTATTTGCCGAAAAAGGATGCGATATTTGGGACAGCTTACGGAAGAAAAATCAGAACCATGGGATTCTTGGGAGAGAAGAAGCTAAATCTTTTCTTTTACGAAAAGAAGGAGGAATTCCCTTTCCGTTCCCGGAGAACATATGGAGGACAATGCTTCCGTAGCCATGGCGATAGGGTCTTTCTCTGGGATTACACAAACAAAAGCTCTTACAGGGCTTATTGGAATTTCAGGGCTTAAAGGGAAGAGGCAGCAGACTTTCCACGGAAGATGGCATTATGATTATTGATGACAGCTACAATGCTTCTCCTGATTCCATGAAGGCTTCCTTAAAGGTCTTGGCTTCAGAGAAAGGGGCGAAAAGAAAGATTGCCGTTCTTGGGAGATATGAATGAGTTGGGGGATAATGAAATCGCCTATCATCGGGAAATCGGAGAACTTTTAAAGTCTCTTCCTATTGATGCATTATTTACCTTAGGAAAAGAAGGAAGAGATTCGGAAAAGCTATGGGAGAAAGCTGATTCCCGGAAAAAGCCTGCTTTAATCTTGAAGAGCTGTCCTTCTCTTTGGAAGAAGAAATTAAGCCTGGAGATCTGCTTTTTATTTGAGGCTTCCAACTCTCTTTCTCTTTCCAAGTTGATTCAAGAAATAAGGAGTAAGCATTGTTTTGCCAAAGTAATCGTAGATATTTCTCATGAATCTATCGATAAATGTTTTTACCTATAGGAGTCCCTACGGAAATTTCCTTATCTGTCAGGGATCCTGTTTTGATACTCCTTTGGAAGAGGAAAGAAAAAGGGCTATGTAATCGATATAGAAGAGCTGGCAGACTTCCCTGAAGAAAAATTAAAGACATTCTTTCTCCTTTGGAAAAGGAGTTCTCCGTAGAAAAAAACAGCTTTTGGATCTGGCCATTTTGGATGGCGGAGGAATACGGAACGACCTAAAATCAATGCTTAAAAAACCATGCTTCCGGTAAAGAGAAGACGAAAAAAACAGAAACAAAAGCCGGGAAAGATACAATATGAAACCCCTATCCTGCTCCAAAACTCAATGCAGAGCAGGAGGAGGTTCTTTGCAATGCAGGAATATTTTTCAGGAGGAGAAGCGCCTTCAGCCCTGCTTTTTCAGCGTTACCGGATCCGGAAAAGACGAGGCTGTGTTTACGTTTAATCGAAGATTGCCTTGCCAAAAGGGAAGAAGTGATTTATCTGATTCCGGAAATTTCCTAAGCCATCAAAAAGCAGAATGCGGGTGGAAGGACGTTTCCCCGGACAGGTGGCGGTATTACATTCAAAATGAGCCAGGGAGAACGGGCGGAGAGCATGGAAAAGTGCCGGTCCGGAGAGGTGAAGCTTTTACTGGGCCCTCGTTCAGCCCTCTTTGCGCCATTTTTCCAATTTAGGACTTATCATTATTGATGAGGAGCAGGAACGTTCCTACAAGTCGAAACCGCTCCCCGATACGAAAAGTCGGGATGTGGCAAGAAAAAAAGGGAGAGCTGGCCAAGTGTCCGGGTACTTTTCGGCTCTGCAACACCTTCCGTCAGTATTTTCCGAGGAGGCGGAGGAGGAAAAAGTCAGACTGTTTACTTTAAAAAACAGGGCGGTGGAGGAAGTTTTTCTGCCAAAAGCTGACTTTGATTGACTTACGAAAGGAATTGGAGGAGGAAACCGTTCCATTTTTCCAAAAGCACTGGAGGAAGCGGTACTGAAAGCGTTTGGAAAGGGAGACAAAGCATTCTCTTTATGAACAGAAGGGGTATTCTCCTTTGTGAGCTGCAGAAAGGTCGGAAAGAGCTTAAACTGTCCCCACTGCGACGTAAGTCTGACGCTTCACAAAAAAACAGTATGCTTTGCAATGCCATTACTGCAGCTATAGCAGAAAACTGGAAAAAGAAATGTCAAACTGTGGCGGCAGTTATCTTTCTCCCTTTCGTACCGGAACGGAAAAAGCTGGAAAAAAATCTGCCATGCAGTCTTCCCAAAAGCAAGAATTCTTCGTATGGACGGAGACACCACAGGAAAAAGGGAAATACAGAAGAAATTTTACAGGATTTTGCCGAGGAGAAGGCGGATATTCTTTTGGGAACCCAGATGATTGTAAAAGGGACATGATTTTCCGAAGGGTCACTCTGGTGGGCATTATGGCGGCGGAGCAGCTGTTCTTTCAGTCGGATTTTCAGGCCAGGGAATATGCTTTCAGATTCTGACCCAGGCGACAGGTCAGGGCAGGCCGGGAAAGCTTCCCGGAGAGTCTTGATTCAAAGCTATCGTCCCGAGGAGGAAGTACTGGAGCTGGCTTTGGAACAGGACTACTTTGCTTTTTATCAGTCGGAAAAGAAGTTTCGGAAAAGACTGGAATATCCTCCCTTTGCCAGAATGCTGGCTATCCAATGCAGACTATCAGGAGGAAGAGTTTTTAAGTCTGATGCTGGAGAAGACCATCAAAAAGAATCCAGGGAAGTGGAGGAGGAGCAGGCGGAGTTATTCGGTCCCTTTCCCTGCCACCATTTATAAGCTAAAGGATAATTTTAGGAAAATCATCTATATTAAGCAAGAATCCCATGATATAATCATTCGATTAAGAAATCTATTTGTTGAGGAGCTTCGAAAAGAGGATAAACGCTCTTTGATTCAGCTCCAGTTTGATCTTTTATAGAGGGTATAGTTTATGGCAATTCGCAGCATCCGAAAAATCGGAGACTCCATTTTGGAAAAAGAAGTGTAAAGAAATTAAAGGAAATGACGGATAAAACCAGAGATTTGATTCAGGATATGTTTGAAACAATGTATGACGCCAACGGTGTTGGACTGGCAGCTCCTCAGGTGGGGATTTTAAAAGCAGCTTTTTGTGGTGGATATCGGAGACGGTGTTCGCTATGTGTGCATTAATCCTAAAATCGAAGCTGTGGGAGAGGAAGAGCAGTGCGAGAAGAGGGCTGTCTTTCCGTTCCGGGAAAGGAAGGAAAAGGTTACCCGGCCCATGAATATCCATCTGGAGGCCCTTGGATCAGAACATGGAGCCCTTTAGCTTGGATGCTTCCGGCTTTTTGTGAGAGACCTTCTGCCATGAGTATGATCATCTCCAAGGGTTCTCTATACAGAGAAGGTGAGGAGATTTGGAAGATGTTCAATATGAAGAACTGGAAGAGGAGAAATGATTTGAGAATCGTGTTTATAGGGAACCCCGGACTTTGCAGTGAAGGGGTTAGAGGCCATCCATCAGGCCGGACATGAGATTCTCTTGGTAATCAGTCAGGAGGATAAAAAGCAAAAGGACAGAAAGGAAATCTCATAAGACGCTGGTAAAACAGGCGAGCAGAAAGACTGGAGCTTCCTGTTCGTTCCGTACATCGTCTGAGAAAGGACGAAGAACTCCTTGCATATTTAAAGGAATTAAAAGCCGGATTGCATTGTGGTGGGCTGCCTTCGGACAGATCCTTCCCAAGGAGCTTTTGGAGCTTCCCACTACGGCTGTGTGAATATCCATGCTTCTTTACTGCCTCTTTGTCAGGGAGCTTCTCCGATTCAGCAGGCTATTTTGCATAGAGACAAGGAAACCGGTATTTCCACCATGCTGATGGCGGAAGGCTTGGATACCGGAGACATCCTGCTTCAAAAAGCTTCCATTAACGGGGGAAGAAACAGGAGAAAGTCTTTTCGAAGCCCTTTCCTTGCTTTCTCAGGATTGTATTTTGGAAACCCTCAGTCTTTTTAGAGCAGGGGTGCCCCAGAAGGAGCCCAGGAAGAGGAAAAAGCCAGTCATTGCAGTATGATTGTAAAAAGCAGGACGGCTTTGTGGATTGGAATAAAGCCCAGCCATCGAAATCAGAGGCCATGGTTCGAGCCTTTCAATCCCTGGCCTGCTTGCAGTCAGTATTCTTCCCAACGGAAAAAAAGCTTTAAAATCTGGAAAGCCAGAGTTATCAAGCAAAAAGAGGATTTTTCAAAGCTTTTCAGAAATTAAAGAAGATTTGCTCTTTGCTCATTTACCGGAAAAGTCTTTCGGAGGAAGCAAAGAGGCCTTTCGGAAGAAAGACGGCATAGGAAAGATGTATCACAATAAGGAGAACAATCGTCTTCTTCTTTCCACAGGGGAAGGATATTTGGAAATTTTGGAAATTCAGGTAGAAGGAAAAAACGTTTGGATACCCCTGCTTTCTTACTAGGATTTGGAGGATAAGATGCCTTATTCATACTATTTTTGATCCCACAATGATATTTTGTCTATATCAGCATGGGGCTTTCTCTGCTGGCCTCTTCTTTGGTGAAGTCCACCTTTTGCCAAATATGACCAGGTTCAGTTCCCAAGAGGTATCAGCGGAAGAGAGCGGCAGAGATTGTTACAGAAAAAAACGGTATCGACTATGTGCAGGTGCTTTCCGTAAGAGGACATCTGAGCGATTTCTACAGCCCGAAGGACAAAGACGGTAAATCTGTCGGAAGCCACGGAGAACTCCACCTCCATTGCGAGCCATCAGTGTTGCCGCCCACGAGTGCGGACATGCTGTTCAGGATGCGGTGGGCTATATGCCCTCTGGTCATCAGCCGGAATATTAATCCGGTTTGTGCTATTTGTTCACAGCTGGCCATTCCCATTATTTTTATTGGCTTTCTGATTGGCCTAAGCGGCTTTTATTCAGTTGGGAATCATTGTTTTCGCAGTGGCAATTTCCTTTCAGATTATTACTCTTCCGGTGGAGTGGAATGCTTCTCAAAAGAGCCATGCGGATTTTTGGAAGAGGAGAGTTTTTAAGTCCCCAGGAAATTAAGGAGTTCAGGGCAGTCCTTACGCGGCGGCTCTTACTTATGTGGCAGCGGCATCCTCCATATTACAGCTTCTTCGTTTACTCATTCTCTATGGAGGAAGAGGCAGAAGAGATGACTAAGGTTGAAAAATGAAAAAGCAAGACCCGGAGCCCATGTAGGAATATCCACCCGAGGCAAAAATGGATAAGAGGAAGAAAAACTTAAAAGCCAAGAGTGGAAAAAGAGCGAAGAGAGTTACTTTTGGAGCTTTTTGGAAAAGGTCTTTTATGAAGGAGGTTTATTCATCTTGCTTTAAAAAGCTTTTTCGGACTATTCCGGCTAGGGAAACAGAGAAAGGCTTTTTTTAACCAGAAGCAGTCACGGGATTTTGGAGCGGTATCTGCAACTGGACTATGTGATTTCCTTATACAGCAGTGTAAAACTGAAAAAAACTGAAGCCCAGTGGTTCTTTTAAGTCTTCGCATTGCTATTTATCAATTACTTTTTATGGACAAAAATTCCGGTCCATGCCATTGTGGATGAGGCGGTAAAAAGCATTAAGAAAAGAAAAGCTTCAGGGGTCTGGTTCCCTTTTGTCAATGCAGTTTTACGAAAAGATTGTGGGAGAAGAAGAGATCTAAAAAGAAGCTGGCTGCTCTTCCCAGGAGATGCAGTGTCCTATGCCTTCCTCCAGGATATTTTGGAGGTCTTTTTGAAAAGACTATGGCAGGGAGAACAGATTGCCATGGCGAGGCCTTTCTTACAAAGTGACGGAGGCTTTTTATATCGAAATGAATCGGAGAGGGAGAACAGGGTATCCGGAAATATTTTGGAGGAGAGCGTTTTCCGTTCAGTGCCGTCTATACAGGACTTTTCTTCTCAAGCGGTGGGAAAAAAAGCCTAAAGCTGAAGAAGAGACTTTGGTACTGGATTCTTTTGCAGTGCTCCCAGGAGGAAAAGAGCCTGCCATATCGCCTCACTTACTGAAGGGGGCAGTAAGGTTTACGCCAGAGATGCTCAGAAGGATAAAGCTTCGTTATATTGTGGAAAACCAAAAACGTCTTGGTTTTTCAAAATATGGAAATTGAGCATTGGGATGCCAGAGTCTTTGGATGAGCGCTTTTATACAGGAAGGCGAGGGACTTTTTGGACGTAGTGCTTTGTGATGCACCCTGTTCCGAGCCTTGGCGTTATCGGTGAAAACCGGATATTCGTCTGCATTTTACTAAAGGAATCCTTGGAGGAATTGCAAAAGCCTGCAAAGGGAGATTCTAAGTACTGTTCAAGCCTATGTGAAAAAGGGAGGACAGCTTTTATACTCTACCTGCAGTCTTTCCTTTTAAGGAAAATGAGGAGAATCGGGACTTTATTCTACAACATTTCCCTTTCACCTCATAAAGGAAGAAGTTTATGCCGGGAGAGCCCTCGGACGGCTTTTATCTAGCTCTGTTTCAGAGAAAAGACGGGAAGATTGATCCCGCATCACTGTGACGGAAGAATTCGGAGCAGTGATTTTACGCAATTTCAAGAAAAGGATGGAGGAGTAATTCTTGCAAGAGAAGGAAGCATGAAAAAAATATTCGTGATTTAGAGCTTATAGAGCTAGAAAAAGCCTTTGTAAGGAGGAGATTTCCTGCTTATCGGGCGGGCAGACTTTTTCCTGGCTTCATGAAAAAGGCTGTGGGAGGAGTATACGGAAATGACGAATATTCCCAAAGGCTATGCGGGAAAAAGCTTTGCAGAAGGCTATTCCATAGCCTTACCTGAGGCGAGTTACACCTTTGCTCTAAAGATGGATGATACGGAGAAAAGTTTCTTTTTCGTTTATCTAACGGACATAAAATAGAATCTGTTTTCATGCGGTATCAGCATGGAAACTCCGCCTACATTCCACCCAGGTGGAGCTGCAGGATGGGCTGTGCCTTCTGTGCGTCCACTTTGGATGGACTTGCCAGAAACTGTAGCCAGGAGAAATGCTTGGGCAGATTTATGCTATGGAAAAAGCTGACAGGACAAAAGAATTTCTCATGTGGTGCTGATGAGACTCCGAGAGCCCATTGGATAACTATGAGGAGGTTACCCGTTTCTTACGAGATCATCAGTGACGAGAAAGGAAAAAAATCTCTCCATCAGAAACATTACCCTGTCCACCTGTGGTCTGGTACCGAGAATCTATGATTTAGCCAAGGAAAATTATGGAATTACACTGGCTCTAAGTCTGCATGCCCAACGGATGAACAGCGAAGAAAAATCATGCCCATTGCCAATCGCTATTCCTTATCGGAAATTATGCCGGCGGTAAAGGAATATTTTAAGAAAAACCGGCAGAAGAGTCAGCTTTGGGTATGCCTTTGGTGCTGGGGGTAAATGACGGAGAAAGAGGACAGAAAAGGCTTTAGCGGATTTATTAAAAGGGAGAAGGAGAATATTTTCCTGTCATGTGAATCTCATTCCGGTGAATCCTATTAAAGAAAAAGGACTTTTGCACCGCCGGATCGGAAGAGGTGTATGCCTTTTCAGGATGTTTACAGAAAAGAGGCGTACCTGTACGGTAAGAAGAGAGATGGGGGCAGATATTGCCGGGAGCTTGCGGACAATTACGAAGGGATGGAACAAAAGGGGGCTTAAGATGGAGTTTTTGCAAAAAAACGGATCGAGGAAAAAATACGAAAAAAATGAATCAGGATTTTCTTTTTCCTACAGGGGGATGCCCTGGGAAAATTTCCCAATCTTTTTCTTTTTGGCAGACGGAATGGGAGGACACAGAGCCGGTGACTTTGCTTCCCGTTGTTGGTGGAAAAGCCTGACGACGCTTTTTGAAACAGACGGAAGAAGCTGCCTTTGGTACAGAAGCCTGGAGAAGGCAATACAGAAGATGAATCTGGAGCTGCTTCGTCTTTCCCAAAGCAATATTCATTTACAGGGGATGGGAAGTACGCTTGGTTACCGCCTTTGTAGAGAACAGTATTGTATTTTCTCCAACGTTGGGAGACAGTAGAGCCTATCTTTTTCAAAGAAATCGTCTGCGTCAGGTGACCAGAGACCACAGCTATGTGGAGGAGATGATTCAGGAGGAAAAATGATTCAGAGGCTCTGAGGAATACCAAAAGAGAAGAACATGATTACCCGGGCGGTTGGCGTGGAAAAGAGTACCTGGAAGTGGACTTCTTTCGAGGAGGAGTGGGAGGAAGGAGATTTATTTTTCCCTTTGCTCCGACAGCCTTAGTAATATGAGTGGATCAGGGAAAGTATAGTGCAGATTTTAAAGGATGATTCCAGTTTGGAAGAAAAGGGAGAGCATTTGATTACTTTAGCCAATATTAATGGGGGAAAAAGACAATATCGCCTTGATTTTTGGTGAAACCAGGAAAGGAGCAGGGATAATGAAATGGGAAAAAGGAACTCTGCTACAGGATCGATATAGTATAGAAGCCCTCATTGGAGAGGGAGGCATGAGCTATGTATACCGTGCCAGAGATCAAAAAATTAGGGAAGAACCATGTACCATAAAGGTCTTAAAGCAGGATTATGCAGAGGATCGGGAATTTGTTCGAAAATTTCAGGACAGAAACCAAAGGACTGCCATAAAAGCTGAATCATTTGAATATTGTCTCTGCCTATGATGTTTTGTGGATGAAGGGATACGCACTTTATCGTCATGGGAATTGGTGGAGGAATTACTATAAGAACTATATCCATAGAAAGGAAAAATGCTCGGGCGAGAAGCTATCGGCATTGCACTTCAACAATGGAAGGTATGGATACCGCTCATAAGATGGGGATTGTCACTGAGACATTAAGCCTCAGAATATGATTGTCAGCACCGAAGGGTGGTGAAAAATTGCCGATTTTCAGGTGCCAGGGCCTGCAAAGCCAAAAACAGCCAATACGGCGGTGATGGGTTCCGTACATTATATTTCACCGGAGCAGAGCAAGACGAGGGGTTTCCGACCAGCGTTCCGATATTTATTCCCTGGGTTGCACCATTTATGAAATGCTTACCGGAAAGCTTCCTATGCGGAGAGAATTCCATGGCGGTAGTTTTTCCCACATGGAAGATCCTATTCCCCAGGTAAGGGATTTTGGAGCCTGAGGTTTCCCCTACCTTAGATTATGTGGTTTTGGAAGGCTATGCAGAAAAAGCCCTCTGCCCGTTATCAAAGTGTGGAGGAGCTGCGGGATGACTTAAATCTTGCTTTGGAAGACCCGGAAGCCGGTTTTTAAACGACAGACAGGACGAGGGAGACAGGTCCGTTTCCCGTCAGAGCCAGACAGGAAATGGATAAAGGCATTTCCCGACTGTATAAAAGCTTTGGCCATTTTGTCCATAGTTTGTATCCTGGGCGTATTTCTTTTCCTGAGGCTTTAAATTAGTGGGTATGCTTCGATCCAGTAAAGGATCTTTCTCCCAAGACGGAGAGCGCATCGGAGAAGGAAACGGAGAAGCACCCAGGTGCGATTACCATTTCCACCTTAGACAGCTTACTGCCGGATATTGTGGGAAAAGACCATTCCGAGGCGAGAAATATCTCTCCTCTTATGACATTAGATTTATCCGGAAAAGGAGAATTTTCCGAGAAATACGAGGAAGGACAGATTATTTCCTACCCCAGTGGAAAATATGGGGGTCAGAAAGCCGATGTAGCGTTACGGTTTCCAAAGGAAGTAAGGTACTGGTATTTTTATGATAAAGGAGCATCCTGAGGACTTAACGAAGCTTCAGCAGATGGAGCTCAGCACAGTAGAGAAGAGTTAAAGGATAGAGATTCCTACAGGTGCTTGAGCAAATGTCGGATACAGTGGAAAAGGGGTATCTGATCGGTGCCAACAAGGCGGACACATCAGAGCCGGGAGAGCTGGAGCTTGTAGTCAGTACCGGAATTCCGGATAGCTGGGCCGTGGTTCCGGATCTTACTAATCTTTTCCGAGAAAAAGCCATTTCCATGTCGGAGGATGCCGGTTTGGAAAGCCGGGTAATTTCCTATATTCCCAGCACAAGCGTAGCAAAGGGTGTGGTGCTAGAAGCAGTCTGTAGCAAAGGACAGCTATGTGGAAGAGGACAGGCAATTCCTTCAGCGTAGCTCCGGTCCGGATGGGGAAAGCAGTACAAAAGCTTGCCCCTCCGATGACAACAACAAGGCATGGGTATCCAGCATAAATCAAACCGTTGTTTTGGGAGTGGCGGTCCCGGTGTTGAAGGTACCGTCCTGGTGGTGGTTATCTTCGACAAGACGTAAACGGAGAAAGCCGGTACACCACTCTGCAAGCTGCAAGATCCTATGTAATCGGAAGCGAAATGCGGTTAAGCATTGGTCGAATCAAGGAGATTGCCGGACTTTCTAAAGGGTACCGTGGAAGTAGTGGATGCGGAGAAGGATAGGGTTCTGGCCGCCTATGATCTGGATTTCGCTCCGGAGGCTTAGGATGACAGGTAAGATAATTAAAGGCATCGGCGGATTTTTATTATGTGGATACCAAGTCAGGGGAGTCTTTGAGATGTCATGCCAAGGGGCTTTTTCGAAATAAGAAGAAAAAGCCCTGGTAGGAGACATGAGTGGAAGTGGAAGAGGTTCCTGACACGGAAAAAAAGAAATGGTGGGGCAGATTCTAAGGATTCTCCCTCGGAAAAATGAATTGATTCGCCCTTAGTGAGTAATATTGACCAGGCGGCACTGGTTTTTGCGGTGAAAGGAACCAGACCCTCCTTCATAATTGACCGTTTTCTTTTGCACCTGGAGGCAAGAGAAATTCCCTGTATCTTTTTCTTTAATAAGAGATTTGCTATCGGAATGTGAAGCGGATTATCAGGGAGAAAATGCAGAGTATCTATGAAAAAACAGGCATTCCGTTTATTTTTCCAAAAGTAATACGAAAGAAGACCGGGAGGAGATCCTCAAGCTTTTAAAAGGGAAAAACTACTGTTTTTCGGACCCTCAGTGTGGGAAAGTCAGTATGATTAATCTTTCTACTGGAAGACAGGAGGATGGAGACAGGAAAGTCTTTCGAAAAATCAAAAGGA